>PPYE01029965.1_pt1 | contig 226275 bp, 180 predicted proteins | sample 1559881 | NCBI WGS metagenome assembly PPYE01 (sample SAMN08240022, study PRJNA423297) | Human gut metagenome, whole genome shotgun sequencing project.
GAATGTGCAATTAAAAATAACAACCATATTTCTGACTTATTATCTATAAAATATTGAGTAATAATCGGTTGTAAATACGGGAATAGTAAACCAAAACCTTGATCCTTTTCCTTTTTCAGAATCAACGCCAATCCGCCCACCTAATTGTTCAACGATGCTCTGACAGATAGAAAGTCCCAATCCTGTACCGTGTACAAAAGAATTAAGCTTCACAAAACGCTCAAAGATATGTGGCAACTGCTCTTTTTCAATACCGATGCCTGTATCTTCAACATAGAATTCCAATTCGCCATCTTTTAGTTTATATCCCACATGAATACTACCTTCAGAGGTAAACTTCATTGCATTGTTAACAAAGTTAGAGATCACCTGATGTATACGGTTACGGTCACTAATGACATGACAAACCGGAAGATGATCATCAAACACCAGTTCCACCTCTTCTTTCGCTTTCATCCCCATAGAGCGGACAATATCCTCACATAACAGATTTACATCTACATCTCCGTTAGTAAACTCAAATGTACCCGCTTCAATCTTTGACAAATCGAGTATATCTGAAATTAATTGCAACAAAAGTTCATTATTCTCACGTACAATCTTAATATACTCCTGACGTTCTGCCAGCTCTTCAGTTTCTACCAGCAAATCGGAGAAACCGACAATGGCATTCAGCGGCGTACGGATTTCATGACTCATATTGGCAAGGAAAGCACTTTTCAAACGATCCATCATCTCTGCTTTATCACGTGCCTGAATCAATTCGGCTTCAGTCTCCTTCAATTCTGTAATGTCATAATTGATACCGATGATTTCTATTTCATTTTCTTCCGGTTTATAATTGGTGACCATCACATTACTGCTGACCCAATTCCATTCGTTCTTCGTTCCGGGACGACGAATACGCATCTCCCCTTGGAAATGCCTCCTTTTTCCGTCTCTGACTCCATCATAAAAATCAAGGAAACGCTTACGGTCTTCGGGATGCATTTGGCTATAAACTGCTACCACCTCACTCAAAGGAATATCTTCCTCCTCACCTAAATTCTTATACCACTGTTTTATAGCATAACCTTTGCGGTTCAAGAGATTCAATTTAGCATATCCTACTTTTGCATAATCGGATATCATCAAGAAGAAATTCTCAAAATCACGAATACGGTTCATTGCATCAATACGCTCCGTATTGTCAATGCTTATTAAAATATATCCGCTGAAGTTGCCCTCATTATCATATAGTTTACTAACCTTCGAATATAGTTCTATCACATTAGAACGGCTTGTCTCATAATATCCTCCTGCTTGCTCAAAAGAATAATTAAGTCTGAAATCTACTAAATCTTCATTCCGTACACGATCACGTATGTTCTGCGGCACATTCGGATTATCAAAGAAGTTAACTCCGATCACATCCGACTTATTCACTACACCGAATATCTCCAAATCCTTATTATTCAGGTCTATCAAATAGCCATCCTTATCGTAGATCTCTACTCCTGCCGGAATATTAGCAAATATGTTCTGAAAGAGCTTCTCGCTACGGTCCAATGCCCGGTTAGCTTGTACCGATCCTGTAGAATCGAGGAACAAACCGACTATTTCATCTTTTCCGGGAGAATAAATAACCCAATGCGTATACCGTTCCGTTCTTGGAAAATATTCATCTTTCTCCCTATAAGAATTACTATCCAGTATCTCTTCCAGAAAATTAAGTTTTTGGAGATAGTCAGGATGCTTTTCAGATGCCAAAGAACCAATATACGACTCCAAAGGAAGCCCGAAAAAGGTTGAACTGACCTCATTCGCATCCGTCACCCGATAATCGCAAGGTTTATTATTCTCGTCACGGATAATGGACATACGTATATATCCCATCGGCATAAAATGAAACAGATTATTTAGGAAAGTCTGTTCACGGATTACCTTGTCCTTAGTTTTACGCAACTCGATACAGATATTTATAATATTTCCCAATGAGGAGAACCATTGAAAATCTTCATTACTCCAGTCATGGTAGGTCTCAACCAAATCAATCCCCATATATCCCCAAACGCGGTCGCCTGTCATCAAAGGAGTCACCATTAACGATTTGATTCCCTGAACTACAAGAATCTGATATTCATCAGGAGCCTCTTCTAATAACTGCTCCAGTGTATTTAAAATAATCGGCTTGCCCGATAATATCTGTTCACTCCACCATTTTGACTCACTGGCAGGCATGTCCTGCAGATTGTCTATCTCTGCCGATACTCCTTCAGAAACAACTTCGTAGATACAACTATGATGGGCATAAATTTCATCGTATTCAAAAATATAAACACGACCTTTTCCATTATAAAGATTCAGAATATCTCTTAAAATATCTGCGATACAAGATTCTACTGCCTCATCACGTAGGAAACGAAGCAACGATTGCGAAACAAAATTCTGACGACAAAGCAAATCATTCACACGCCTTAATGCATCCCTTTGATCTTCCTCCTTGGGAGCCTCAACGCGCTGGATTATTCCGAAAGCCTTATCACCTCCATCAACACCTGTACCCTTCTCACGAAAAGCCAGACGAGTATGCAACCAGACCTCGCCATATTTTGAATGAATAGGGAAAGTTTGTTCATAAAAGTCCTTATGGATAGAAGAATTTGCCCGGAACTCCTGGGCAATCTGCTTGCGATAATCTTCACGTATCAGGTTCAGAAAATCCGAAGTAGAGATGGTGTCGCCGTCCAATCCCAAAAGATCAGAAAGATAATCGGAACATAAATAACATCCTGCCGTTAAATCTACTTCCCACCACCCGATTTGTGCAAGAGAAGCCATTTTTTTGTATCGCTCGTTGTCTGTTTGCATATTTTGTATCGTTGTAAAATAATAGGTTGACAAATATACGAAAAAGGTAATCACTGATACCATAAAGGAGCAAATAAAAAAGCTAAAAGAAGATTACGAAAACAAATAAATAGAATATGGGAGAATCTGTTTGTTACAAATTCTCCCATACCTCCTATTAAAAAAGATACACTTTGCTACTCTATATCTTATTTATAAGGAAGAGAAATTATATCCGCTCCAAGTGAACAGGGATGCATCTGCACCTGTATTCGTAGTTGGCTCGGTAAATGTATTCAATGTACCGTTCAGCTTATTCTTAAAGTTCAATGTATAGGTGATGCTGATGCTGGAAGCAGCATTTCCTGCACCTTTACTGTCATTCATATCAATCAAATCGATTGTACCGCCTGAACCTTTGACAAGAGCATTGGTGATCGTAGTTTTTGCTCCACGACGGATTTTAATCACGTCTTGCATACGGTCTGCATTATCCGTTGTATTGGCAGCATTATTTACGATTGTCATATTTTCAACCGCAAAGTCTGACTGACGTAAATGATCCGGATAAATGCCATCCAAGTTACCATCTGCTTCAATGCCGCGCGGATCTGCTTCCGTACTGGTATAACCGCTTTCCCAAACACCATAGCAGTTTTTCAATTTACCGGAATATCCTTGAGTGAAGTCGAACATATCATCATCCGGGTTCACAGCCAACAGGTTGGTTACATTCACCGTACCGCCAAAGAATTCGATGGCATCATCCGCGCTCTCAAGAATGTAGATATTCTCGATCTTGGTACCGTTTCCAACACCGTTCAGTGTCAATCCGTTGTGCTCGATATCGGCAGTAGAGCGAGCACCGGCATAGCAGATTTTCACATAAGTCAGTGAACCGGAATTGTCATTATCGACATTACCACCGTATTTATAGTTGTTGTCAATTTCCGTCAGACCTGTATCACTCTTATTGGCGTTCGAACCGGAAATCGGAGCTTTACCATTGATAATGATTCCTCCCCAATAGCCGGATGTAGGGGTTGTTGAATTGGCAGTGAAAACAATCGGTTTATCAGCTGTACCGTCAGCATAAAGTTTACCGCCCTGTGCTACCAGCAGATAACTGCTGAAACCTTCGCGAGCCTTAATCGTTGTTCCGGCAGGGATATTCAGACGGCCTCCATTTTCAATGACTACCGTTCCGTTCAGAATATATTCCTTAGCTTCCAGTGTCTGTTCTCCGGTCAGCGTGCCGGACAGGATATTTTCGCCCACAACAATAGAACTACCGGTCCCACCGTTGTTTCCACCATCTCCGTTACCATCACCGTCCCCGTCACTATCACTGCTACATGCAGTCAATGTAAGTGCTGTTGCCATAACGGCAAACGTCATAAAGTTCACAAACAATCTTTTCATTTTGCTTTCATTATTAGTTAATAATCTTATTTCATCACCCGGCTTAGAATGTACACGACACTCCCAGGCTTATATTTATTCCTTTCTTATAATCATTCAGTATCACCTTTTCCCCGTTTTCGTTCGCTTTGCGGCTTAACTTATAAGAGGGATTCAGCAGGTTGCGGGCTTTCAGGTTAAGGGAAAGATGCTTGTTCAGTTTGGCTTGGGACACAAAATCCAGTATCAGTACTCCCTGCTCCATCACATCCTGATAACCCTGCGTGCCAATGGTATATATCTTATCACTCACATAATTAAGTACCAATGTATTGACAAAACTGCGTTCTCCTTTCGTGAAGTTATGCGAGAGATCGAAATTGACAATCCACGGTGCAGCTCCTTCCAGTTGCGAACCGGTGGTAACCGTTGCCAAAGGCATTTTTGCATTCGTGTAGATATAAGAGCCATTCAATCCCAAAGAGAGTTTATTCATTCCGTGCGCAGCATTACTCACCGGACGGACAAACAGATTCTTACGTATTTCTATCTCCACTCCTGCCACGGTTGCCTTATCCGCTATATTCTCATAAGAAAGATAACCTCCGGCACTTGCCACTTCGATGCGGGATATCGGATTCTTAATCAATTTATAGAAAGCTGTGAGAGAAATCAACTCGGTCGGAGTGGGATTAAAGTCCCACTTCAGATCAAGGTTATAATGATCCGAAGGTTTCAGATTGGGATTCCCCTGACTGTTGAAGTTCACGCCGACATAACGGTAAGGAGATATTTCCTTTGCCTGCGGAAGCGTATATGTTTTACTAGCTCCCAGACGAAGCGAGTTTTTATCATTCAGATTGTATTTGAGATTCAAGCTGGGCAGGAAATAATCTTTTTGGATGGTATTGTTTCCTTTAGAACCTCCACGATTCACATTGTAATCCACTTCAATATCTACCTTGTCGTATTTCATTCCCAGATTCACAATCCAACGGGGAGTAAACTGGTAGGTAGCCTCGGCATAAGCGGAATGGATATTCTTTTTCACGGTATATTCATCTAAGTTCTTTTGTATCTTGAACCAGTCGGAAGCAAAGTTTTCCTGATTATAATAATCGTCAAGCGAGAAGTCGTCCAAAGAAGGGATGGTAGAAACATGTCCTACGGTCAGGTTATACTCCGTAGCTTTGAAGTTATCATCTACGAATCGGCCTGTATATCCGAAACGGATATTCGAAATTTCGTCTATATTATCTTTCAGACGATAGACCAAGCCTGCTTTTACATTCAAGTCGTCTTCATCTAAAGTTGAGAAATAGCGCTGTTGTGAGTTGCCCCTTAGCAACGTATAGCCGTCTTCCGCTTTAGTCAGGTTATTGATACGACGATCCGGTTCATACCCTTTCACCATATTATAGGAAGCACCTGCATCGAGACTTAATGATTTGGTCAATCCCCAGTTAGTCATCAGTTGATTAACGATCAGCATATTATCATTCGTTTGTTGGCGACGGGTGAATCCGAGGTTTTCATAATCGTCACTAAAAATCGAGTTCTTACCGTTGTAATCGCCCACCGACTGGGTATTGGCATGAATCATCATCAAATTATAACTGATGTGATGACGATTCTGCATATCGAAATCCACATTGGCAAGTGCCAGCTGACTGATATTCTCCGCATACTTCTTTCCATTCATATCTTTGTAGACCGTACCGCCGGTAGTTGTATTACGTATGATTTCATCCGTATACTGATAGTCCGTCGTATGTCCGGCAGTCAGGAAGAAAGAAAGTGGATTTTTGTCTTTTCCGACATAGAATCGTTTACCTCCGGAAATACTGTAACTCCGGTTGATTTGCAAATGTTGAGCGGAAGGGTCTAACTTATTTCTGAAGTTCCATGAGTTTTCATCGGCAGGTTCGGTGCGATTAGCAAAGCCCATGAAGTTCACTCCATCCTGTTTCAGAAAATCGGCTGCTACCGTTTGTGTATTCAAGCCACCGGAAATGCCGAATCCCAGATTACCGCTACCAATGAGTTCTTTGGATACGATATCAATGGTTGCCCCTCCGACATCGCTGCTGCCTCCCGCGTTGAATGCTTTATTTACGCCTACGGACTGAATAATGTCCGTACCGAAGAAATCAAGAGAGATATTCTTATATTCCGGGTCTTCGGAAGGAAGAGCAAATCCATTAAAAGTAGTTGCATTGTACCGGTCTCCCAATCCACGGACAAAGACATTTTTCACTCCGTCTTGTTTAGACACTCCGGCAACTTTCGTCACAGCACCTTCTGCATCCGAAACACCCTTGCGGGAAAGCTCCCTGACACCAACAGATTGTACGGCAATGACTGCTTTTTGCTGTTCGAGCAACAGCATATTCTCATTTTCCCTATTCTTCTTAGCTACAACCACCACATCGGCAAGTTCCTGTGCATCGGTTTCCAACTCCAGATTCAGTATCACCTGTTTTCCATTCTCCACACGCACTTTATGGCGCACTTCTGTTTTGTAGCCTACATATTTAATCTCAATATCATACATACCTTCCAGAATGCCCATACTGTTCAATTCGAAATTGCCCTCCATATCGGTCACTGCTCCGGCTTGAGTTCCGAGCAAACGTATCGTAGCTCCTATCAAAGGTTCCTTGGATAGTTTGTCTTTCACAGCTCCTTTAATCTTGATATTGGCAGCCAATGCAGGAAGTACACACAACAGGCAAAAGAAGGCCGCCACTGAAAATCGGATAAGAAATAGTTTTTTCATCTAACTTTGCTCTACGTTTTAATTACGTCGGCAAAGATAGAGGGTGAGCATTACAACTATAAGACGAAATAAATACAATCTATTGAAAGAGTCGTTGCAAGATGATGACAAGATGTTACAAACGTATTATCAATCACTTACGCTATTAGTTTAACTTGTTTATAAGCAAATTTAAGACCGGAACTTCACTCTTTTATCTCTCATTATGCATAAAATTAATCGTCTGACTACTGTTGAACTTTCGTCTGACAATTGTCAGACGAAAGTTCAACAGTAGTCAGACGAAAAGATAACAACCGTCAGACGATTAATTTTATGCATATCGAAACCTAATTCTCCGTATTCGGCGAATTAGTTCATAAGGATGAATACACTAAATCAGTTTCTTTTTCTTCCGGTAGTTCTCACGAAACTCTTTGGGCGAACAACTCTTTTTCTTCTTGAAGATCCGGTTGAAATTGGAAAGGTTATTAAAACCGCACTCATAACAAATCTCGGCAATAGACATTGTAGAATCTACCAACAACCGGGAAGCAAAGCCCAGCCGAATATCAATGATATAATCAGACAGATTCTTGCCTGTACGCAGTTTGAAAAAGCGGCTGAATGACACATCCGTCATCCCAACCATATCAGCCAACTGCCCCAGACGTATTTCTTCCTGATAATGTGTATTGATGTACTCCTGCACTTTCTGCACACGCCGGCTGTCCGAATGAATATCTATCTTGGCAAAAGACGAACTGGACAAGGTACGCGCTTCTTCTTCAAAGAGAGAAAGTTCATACAGGATCGTCATAAACTTAATGACCGCATAAAATCCTTGCTTCTCGGAAGCAAGCGTATCCAGCAACGGATATATTTTGAGTATGGCAGACATCGGGAAACAAAGCCCTTTTTGTGCTTTATCCAGCATCCGGCGGATAGAGTCGAACTGATTCTTATTGATAAAGCTCTTGAAGAAAAGATCGGAAGAAAACTGAATCGTAATCTCCCGTATCTCTTTCGAATGGCAGTCGTTCTGTTCCCAGACGTGTTCCAAATCTTTTCCTGTTATCAATACCAAATCATAATCATCTATCACTTCGGAAGAGTCTCCTACAATCCGCCTTACTCCGGCAGCCTTTTCGGTGAAGTTCAATTCAAACTCGGAGTGGTTGTGTATAGGATAAGTGAATTCCGTTTTATAACGTTCCGCAATGTAAAAGCAATCCTTATCTGACAAAGGAGTGATTTCACGGATAATCTGGTTGGATAACGGTGTAGTCATAGTAATTACAATTTATAAGCGTTTTATCGTTTGATTAGTTTTCTATCTTTACCCCTATCCGATGCAGGTCTGCCCCCGACGGGTTTTGGAAGACACGCAAGTCGAATTCGGGAATAATGGCAAGCACATGATCGAAAACATCTGCCTGTATGCCTTCGTAGGCAACCCATACTTTATTGGCAGAAAAAAAATAAAGTTCCAATGGGATACCGGTTTCAGTAGGCTGAAGCTGACGTACCATACAGGTCAGGTCTTGGTTGACGGTAGGCAGACTCTTCAGATAATTAGTCAGATAGGCCCGGAAAACTCCCAAGTTTGTTTGCCGGCGTCCATTCACTAACACAGAGTTGTCGATATGATGTTCCTTATTATATTCTTCCACTACCTTTTCCGTTTCATCCACATAGTCTTTCAACAGTTGTATCTTCCGGTATTTTGCCAACATCTCCGGTGTACAGAAATGCACACTGGTCATGTCTATATTGATGGAACGTTTCACACGACGTCCGCCGGATTCCTGCATTCCCTGCCAGTTTTGGAAAGAATCACTAATCAATAGATAAGGAGGAATGGTGGTGATGGTATTATCGAAGTTACGTATTTTTACGGTATTCAATGTTACTTCTATCACCGTACCGTCCGCACCGTATTTCGGCATCGTGATCCAATCGCCCACCTTCAGCATATTATTGGCGGAAAGCTGGATGCCGGAGACAAATCCCATGATACTGTCCTTGAAAACCAACATCAGAACCGCAGCGGAAGCTCCCAATCCGGTCAGCAACACCACCGGACTTTGCTTTATCAGAATACTGATAATGATGATAGCTCCTATAAAGAAGAGAATGACTTGCGCTGTCTGCAAAAGCCCCTTCAAAGGTTTGTCTTTATATTGTTCACGCGCGCTATATACCAGATACACAGCCGTAAACAAAGCACTGACGAAGCGAAGAAAGACTGCAAGGATATAAATCATGCAAAGTCTTCGAAGAAAATCAAGCAAAGCAGAGTCTGCGTGTTCGGGAAAAGCAATAGGAATAGATATATAAATCAATATAGGCGCCACCATCCTGCTGATGTTCACCATTACTTTATCATTAAATACAATATCATCCCAAGTAGCTTTTGTCTGTCTCACCAATTTAGCCACGGTACGCAGAATAATCTTGCGGCAAATCAGATTAGCCAATAATGCTATTCCAATAATAAACAATAAAATGATAAAGTTATCAATCTTATCAGCCATAGCTTCATCCACTCCCATCGAGAGCAAAGCATGATTCACCTCTTGCATCACTACATTACCTGCTTCTTCCGGTTGCCCGTTTGCTAATGCCACACTCACTGTATCAACCACTTCTTTTACTTCTTTCATAAGCAATCGTCTCTCTCTTTTTTAGTTTTTCTTTTATTTATGATCTCTGTTTCTTTTCTTCTTTATTCTTTCCTTCTTCCAAATATTCACTGATATCCTGCCGTAGCCAATCATAATGGAAGAGTCTTTTGTAGGCTACATTCTTCTTGAGCATGATTTCTACGTTCACCTGGCTGTTCTGATAACAAGTCAGTTCGTTTCTGAACTGTTCATTGTGTTCGGCCAACCGCTTGATTTCCTGTTCCCGTTCACGGCGCAATACGGTGCAGACCGGAATCAGTAGTTTCATTACCACATTATCCATCACATGGTGTCCCTGCATATACAAGTAAGTAGTTTCCGGCACCAAGCCCAGCTCTTTAAATTCAGTCCGCAATCCATTCACCTGATTGATGTTATGGGGGAATTTCCTTTTCAACTCTGCCAACTTCTGATTAACCCGTTGTTGAAGGGATTCCAAGCTCTTTTCCGGATGCCGGAGATTAATCTCGCGCAAAGAAGTATAAGTATGGAAATCGTACATGGGGAAAGTGTAAGTATCCCGTTGGCGATAAAACCATACGTTCCAGAGGAAAAGCGGATATACTATTTCAGAATACTTCTTCAGGTAGAAGTTGAAATCTAAAATGGAACGGTCATTCAACGTAGCCTGCACACATACTTCGTGAAGGCTTTCGGCAAAACAATGATAGTTTTCAATAGCATAGGTATAAGTCTGAAAAATATACCTGCTCCGGTTGATTTTACGGGAGGTATTGGTAGCTCCCTGCAACAGGAAATCATAGTCACTATCCACACAGGCAATCAGACTTCTCCCCAACTCGGCTGTATTCAGCGTGTTCATGAGTACCATCTTTTTTCCTTTTGCCAGGGAGGTGGCTGAAGGAAGCATCACTTGGAAATAGTGTTCGTCGTCTTCAAACTCTTCAAGCAATGTGCGCCAGAAAGCGATGTCGTCATAGCTTTCTACGTAAGCGATGATACGTCGGCGGGCTTTCTTCGGATAAAGCTTATGGGCGGCATTGAAATAAGAAGAAGTCAGATTATCTCGTAGTGAAGTTGCCATTTGTTCTATTACAGGTTACGAATTACAAATTACAGTTGGGAGAATCCTTGTCGAGCTTGTGCCCTACGGTGGTAGATATATCACTTACTTCTGTCACGGCATCCAACCAGCCTTCCATAATGACGGCAGGCGAATGGGTAGTCAGGATAATCTGCACATTCGGATTCAGTTCACGTATCATAGCAATCAGTTTCTGCTGCCATTCTATATGAAGGGAGGCTTCCGGCTCATCCATAAACAATACACAATGGCTGTTGTCCTGCACGAGTACGGTCAGCAGGATAACCAGCATTTGCTTTTCACCGGATGACAGTTTATAAGGGAATAATAGTTCGCCATCCTGATAGAAAGCGATATCGTTCCGTTTCCTGTCTATCTTTTTGCGTGTATAGCTGAACAGTTCGTCAATCATATCCTGAAAACGACGTTTGGCTACAGATAATGTAGCTGCTTTACGACGCTCTTCTTCATCAATGCTGGAAAGCATTTCAATCATCTTATTACCAATGTTGACTTGATAATCGAGGTAACGGCGTTGCAAGAGATAGAGTTGCCAGTCCAGTTCGGACTTTACATTCTTGTCGGCCATGCGGGCTGTGAAGTCACCCATAATCAGGGGACGGTCGTAGCTTCGGATGACGTCATAAGGAATATAGGTTGCCTGGGGATTGTCGAAAAAGAGACGCACACCGTTCTTCTCGTCACTTTTCATTTCACCGGAAAGTTCTTCGAGGTATCCCACCGAACGGTTCAGAATGGTAGTCTTCCCCACTCCGTTGATGCCGGAGAGGATGTTCACATCGGGACGCAAATCCCATCCTATATTAAAGCGTTCCCATAGTCCGTGTATCTCGATACGACGGATATAATTGGCTTGTTGTTCCATAATATTCAAGTTTAATCAAGGCAAATATAAACAAATCATACGATAAAAGACTACCTTTGCAACCGTTTTCTCTATTTGATTGTTAATGATATCAGAGATATGGTAAAATAAATAGTATCAACATGGACAAAAGTAAGAACCTGTATGGTCATTTGTTTGCGCTTACAGCAAACGTTATGTGGGGATTAATGTCTCCCATCGGTAAGTCGGCTCTTCAAGAGTTTTCTCCAATTTCTGTCACTACATTCCGCATGGTGGGGGCAGCAGCCGCTTTCTGGATCCTTTCCATGTTTTGCAAACAGGAACATGTGAATCATCAAGATATGCTGAAAATCTTCTTTGCTTCACTGTTTGCGCTAGTATTCAATCAAGGAGTGTTCATCTTCGGGCTTTCTATGACTTCTCCTATTGATGCTTCTATCGTAACTACCACTCTACCGATTGTAACAATGGTTGTAGCGGCCATTTACTTGAAAGAACCTATTACCAATAAGAAAGTACTGGGAATTTTTATAGGTGCTATGGGAGCGCTCATTCTCATTATGAGCAGCCAGGCAGGAAGCAACGGAAATGGAAGCCTGATTGGTGACTTGCTTTGTCTCGTTGCGCAAATCAGTTTTTCCATATACCTGACTGTATTCAAGGGATTGTCTCAACGATATTCGGCAGTAACGATTAATAAATGGATGTTCATATATGCTTCAATGTGTTACATTCCGTTCTCCTATTATGATATTTCTACGATTCAATGGACTTCTATTTCCACTGTCGCCATTCTACAGGTACTTTATGTCGTATTAGGAGGTAGTTTCCTCGCGTATCTCTGCATTATGACTGCACAGAGGCTGCTCAGTCCTACGGTAGTCAGTATGTACAATTATATGCAACCCATCGTGGCTACGATTGCGGCAATCGCGATGGGCATCGGAAGTTTCGGCTGGGAGAAAGGGATTGCTATCGCACTTGTATTCCTGGGAGTATATATTGTGACTCAAAGTAAATCGAGAGCTGATCTTGAAAAAGCAGAAAAGCCTCATTAATAGTACAAGCGGGTAGAAAGACTGAACGTTTCCTACCCGCTTATGCCAAATGTATTCTTTAAGAATCAGAATCTTATTATCATTTAAAGTCTCATTTCAAATCCTCAAAATAAGTATCGAGCAGACTTCTTGCAGCTATAAACGAAGTCAGGTTGCCTTTCAATACCTGCTGTTCTTTTTCTAAGAGCATTGTTTCAATCTTCGGATTATGATAAAAGCTGTCACGAAGTTGTTCATTGATGCTTTCATACATCCAATATTTACTTTGCTCGTTGCGACGATATTCAAAATAGCCGTTTTCTTTTACGAAGTCAATGTATTCGTAAATCATATCCCAGACCTCCTTTACTCCCAGGTTATAAAAACCGGAGTAAGTCAATACTTTGGGAATCCATCCGGATTCAGGTGCAGGAAACAGATGCAATGCATTACGGAATTGAGTGGCAGCCAACTTGGCACGTTCCAGATTATCTCCATCGGCCTTATTGATAACGATACCATCCGCCATCTCCATAATACCACGCTTAATCCCTTGCAGTTCATCGCCCGTACCGGACAACTGAATCAACAGGAAAAAATCAACCATCGAGTGAACAGCCGTTTCGCTCTGTCCCACTCCTACTGTTTCCACAAAAATTTTATCAAATCCGGCAGCCTCACAAAGAATAATCGTTTCACGTGTTTTGCGTGCCACTCCTCCCAAAGAACCGGCTGACGGGCTAGGGCGGATGAACGATTTAGGATGTACGGAAAGCTGCTCCATACGGGTTTTATCTCCCAAGATACTGCCTTTACTACGCTCACTGCTAGGGTCGATGGCCAATACCGCCAGTTTACCCCCCTTTTCGAGCACGTGCAGACCGAATACATCTATGGATGTACTCTTTCCCGCACCGGGAACGCCGCTGATACCAATCCGTATCGAATTACCGGAAAATGGCAGACACTTCTCAATGATTTCCTGTGAGACAGCCTGATGTTCAGGCTTTACGCTTTCCACCAATGTCACAGCCTGACTCAATATAGTGACATCACCTTTTACGATACCTTCTACAAACTCTGCTACTGAAAGTTGGCGTTTCTTAGGTTTCCGCTTTAAGTAGGGATTCACAGATGAGGGTTGCTCAATGCCTTTATTGACAACAAGCCCCTTATATTCTTCACTATTTTCAGGATGTTCCATAATCATAGGATTTAGCGTTTGATATTGATTTCGACTTTCGGGCGTAACGGATCATTTGTTATCATCAGGATACGTAAATGATGCTTCTTATTACCTACGTCACGCTTACGAATAGTTACTTTGAGCTTCGTCATTCCATCCGGAGGAAGGACTGTCTTCTTCAGGCTCACTCCTACCGATGAATTGAATACCTGCAACTTACTGATGACTAACGGAGTCTTTCCGGAATTAGCTATCAATATATCATGGCTTACCTTATTCTTCTTTATCAACGGGATACTAAGATCAATATCCGTTTCCGAAATGTGCATGGCAGGAGCGTTCAAAGAATCTTTTTCCGTCATACGTGAGAAGTCGGGAAGAAGAATGGCCGAAACCGGTATTTCATTATCTTCGCTCACCTTATCACCGGAGAAACGGGAAAGGTAGACAGAAGTCTGTGTCAATCCGTAATCTTTTAGCTGGCTTGCATCCAGCGTCAGTTTGATAGTTCCTTTCTTGCCTTTCAACAAGACTTTGGGTTCCGCTTCCATTTTCAGATAAGGAGGCAGATGCATCAATACCGGTTCGTAAGGACGATCCGAAAGATTGGCGATATCAAAGGTCAATGAAGGCTGCTGTCCGCGATAGACATCGGGGAAAGCAAACTCATCACGATCTAAACGAATATTTCCGATTGTATAAGGAAGTAGCTTTGTATAATCTTTTATTTCCTGCACTACTTCACCGGTAAACTTCAGATAGACCAAGCTCGGACTGGCATTGCTATATATTCCTATCGACTTTTCAAAATGTCCTAACGCTTTTGCGTCAAAAGAAGCTTTTACGACTCCTTTTCCTCCCGGAGCAATCGGTTCTTTGGTCCAGTCGGCCACGGCACAGGCACAAGAGGTTGTGACGTTGGTCAGTACCAATGGCTGGTTTCCCGTGTTAGTGATGGTATATTCCACTGTCACCGGACGTTTCCACTCAATTTGTCCGAAGTTATGTGTCTCTTTATTTGAAGAGATACGAGGTTGGGCAACGGCTGCCAAAGCGACAGTAAGTAAAGATAATATAGATAGTAAACTACGTTTCATGCGATATTTTTTATTTTGGTGCACAAATGTAGGGGTTTTAGATGAGTTTTTCACCACAGATTACACAGATTAACACAGATTGGGAAAAGACTTTACTTAATAGCAGTCCTTGTAAGCCCCTGTTTATAAGAAAAAAGTTCCTCACCGACGAAGGATGCCTTCCTCGGTGAGGAACACCCTCTTCATCGGTGAGGAACGCCTCGCTCGTCGGTGAGAATAAAAATCCCCTGCCGGAACTATTTAATAATAATTGTCATCGAAGCAGAATGCGAAGCGTATTCCGGTGCATAAGCACACTGCATAGTTGCCAAACCTGTTTCGTAAGTTCCTGCACGACTGACACGGTAACTATATTCCAACACGTATACACCCTTTCCTAAATGATCGAAGAAGAAATTAGTCGATGCATCTTTGATGTCTACGTAATAGCCAAGCCCGTTGTTCCAACGATAACCGGAGATACTGCCGATCGGTTCGAAACAAGCGCCCCGCTGATCTTTCAACTGTACAAAGTCCATCGGACGGTCTACGCGGATGCTCAAACGGGAAACGACTTTATCACCTACCTGAAGAACCGTTTTGGCAGTAATAGGCTGTAATTGAGGCACGTTATTCATCGTACGCTCCACATACAACTGTTTCTCAACATTCAGGTCGCCGCCCTGTTGTTTCACATCACTGACAGGAGATTCAAATTCTGCATACACAGCTCCCCAAGCAATACCCGGATTTCTCTTTTCCACTTCAATCTTGCGGGCATCCACCACATTCTTCTGTGTGAAAGAACGTTTGATATATCCCAATCCAGGAACAGTCGTTTTACTTGGACTAACAGTTTCCAGCACTTCATTAGCAATCACAATCCGTACATCTCCCTGATTGTCGAGTAAATTAGCGCCCTTCATCAGCAATGCAAATACCGCATCGGCAGTAGCTACCGGAGAATTCCACTGTTGTGTCTGCTTTTGCTTCAACAACCAAAGTTTCATTTCTTCCACTGTATCGGTATTGCCACCTGTCTGTTCCAGCGCTTCCATCACATCTACATGAGCCTGCATCTGCATTCCGCCCCATGTATATGGATTCTCGTTGAAAGCAAAGAACATTCCCTGTTCATCTGTCTTCGTCAGATGTTCTTTCAGAGAAGCGACAAATTCCTGCGCTTCCTTCTTGCGTCCGGCTTTATCAAGCACAATGGCGGCAATCGCTTTTGTATCCATCGAAGGAGAAGTCAGCAATTCTCCTACCTTAGAAAGATAATAGGTATAAGCCGCTTTATTGGCTGCGGGTACCTGCTCTCCCGAAATAGCGATGAGATACAAATATTGCAGAATACTGCCCGAAACGCCAGTAAACTTCACACCGTCTTTCTGTGCTTTCAGGATTTCCTTATACTCGTCCAAAGCTGATTGATGAAGGTAAGCGAAAGCCTTCTGTTGCAAGGAAAGAGCCGATCCGCTTAATTTCTCACCTGTCAGCATAGCCAGACGGGCATTCAGTTCGGCGATATAGGTAGTTACAGATCGACTCCCGTTCATTCCTTTATACCAGGACCATGCCCCATTTGAGTTCTGTAACTCCTGCAATCGAGTCAAAGCTGCGATATTATTACTACGGATGTTATTCAAATCAAACAAGGTGGCGATGCGCTCTTTCTGTTGCTCTTCCGTCTGTGCTTCGAGTACCCAGGGAGACTCGGACAAAATGATATTCTTCACTTCCTGATTCTTTTGCAGATTGCTCAAGAACGTTTCTTTCGTACCTCCTTGCAGTTTCCAACTTTCAAATACCGCTTTGATCTTCGGCTGACTGTTCATGATAAACGAAGCCAATGTATTGGCATAGTAGGCAGTAGCCCAGGAAATAGCGTTATTACTTGTCGGAAGACTCAATGAAGGCAATGCCTGAACGGCATACCAAGCCGGGTTTCCTGTAAATTCAACAGTTAGTTTACGATCTGTGGCTGTTTTACTTTGTTGATTGAACAGATGATCGAGTGAGAAAGTACGGGTTTCTTCTCCACGCACTGGCATTGGAAGTGTCTCCACCAAATGCTCTTTATTGCTAAGAACCGGAAGCAACTGTTGTTCTCCATCGCTGAAAGTACCACTGTCGGCAATCATCCGGCATCCCACTATTTCGTATTTATCACTAACGATAAACTGGAAGTCCACACCCATTGTCTTTCCGGCAGCAAGGCTGAATTTCTGTTTTTGTGTACTGATAACCTTCTCTGTCATCGGGTCAAAAAGGACCAGACTGACCGTTCCGGCTTGCGGCTTACCAGTCATATTAGAGATAGAAGCTGCCAGAGAAGTCTTATCACCCACACGCACAAAACGAGGGAGATTAGGAGTCAGCATAAATTCTTTGCTTGTGGTAGCTTCGCCATCCAATGTTCCCGTCAACATTCCCTTTGTATGAGAATATCCACGGAAGTTCCAACGCGTCAGACTTTCAGGCATCGTGAATGAGAAAGAGATCTCTCCCTGTTCATTGGTGCGAAGTTGAGGATAGAAGAATGCTGTTTCTGCTAAATTGGTACGCAAGTCAGCAGATGCTTCGGGAAGCATTTCGTTGTCAGATGCCTCATCCGCTTTTTCTCCCGTGGGTATCATTTCCGATTGAAATTCAACATTAGTCATGGCATCAGCAGCCATAGCCGATTTCATCTTTGGCGCATTACTCCTTAAAGTTGCAACGTCCAATGTCGAAACGCTACCTGTCACCGTCAACTTTCTCGTCAAGCCATATCCTCTCACTATTACTTCACCCAAATCTCTTCCATTATTATAATAGTCCGATAGCATCACAAAATGGTCATACTCCAGTGATGGCACTTTGAGACTCTTCGTATTCCACCAGTAGTTGAATGAATTATTGCCGGAATATCCACTCATCCAGTTAGAATATGGGACAATCTGGTTATAATAGATTTGGAAATTCTGTTGCCGATTCCATATTTTATCCAAGGAAGCATCATACATCGTTGCCAGCATTTCCGCGTTAGCAGCTTGTCCTTGCGGCGTTTTAATCGTCAGCTTCCATTCTTCCTTTTGTCCCGGACGCAATTTATCACGGAACACTTCCCACTTCATAGTCAGTGTCTTATCAGGAATCCGTTTGGTCAGCCGCACCTGTTCCTGATAAACCTGTCCGTCCCTCACCATACAGAGATTCACAAAGACACCATCCCCATAACTTTCCCGATATGGATACTCGAAACGTACAATCGTATCTGACAAATTCAACGTCTTGCTCTCCAGCAATTTATCACCGGAAAATACATTCATCATCACATAAGCATCTTTTTTCGACGTACCGAAACAGAACACGGCCGGATGGGCAGCATCAAATTCCGTATTTGCACCATAGAACCACATCGTCGTTTCTACAGGCGGACGTTTGTCCTCAACAGAGAAAAGAATCGTGTTGGTGTCAGCAGTCACTTCCTTGCCCTGATTATCTTTCACTGATGCTTTCAGCACATAAGGTCCCGATGGAAGATTCTTCCAGTCAAGCGTCATGTCTTCATTAGAAGTAAAGGTTCCCGTTGCAACCGGTTTCTCTTCCAACTGCTTAAAGTCCTTGTCTTTGGCAGGGTACAAGTAATAATTCCCCTTCACCTCCACAGGTTGTCCATTCAGGTTCTGCACTTTAAACATTGTTTCGAAGGGTTGATCCTTGCAAGTCTTATCTTGCAATTCCACCTGCAAAATCAACGAACGGTTTCCTGCCGAAATCACGTCCGTAGAAGATTGTGTTTCACCTGCCACATTGGTAACAGTGGCCTCAATGGAATAACGATAATATACCTTATCATTATTCTTATAAGAGTCACTTTCCTGCAAACGAACCGGTATCGTGAATTCTCCATTCTCATTGGCCATCACTTCACCGGAAGCAATCTGCACAGATTCCGCAAACCGCCAAAGGCTGTATGCAGAACGCTTTACCGTATATTTCACCGGAAGATCCTGAAGCAGCACACCACTATAAGATTGTACCTTACCCTTCACCTGTACCTCATCACCCAGTTTGTAACTTCCTTGTTGCTTTTCAAAAGTGATATCAAATGTCGGACGTTTATAATCTTCTACCCGAATGCCTGTATGGTCTCTTCCCGCTTTCAAAGAAAACATTCCGTTCAAACAGGCCGAAGGCAATGCGAAATCGGTGGTAAACGAACCGAACTCATTGGTACGTACCGACTTCTGCCCTACTTCCTGATTGTTTACATCCAATAAAGTCACCGTATATTCCTTGTTCGGAAGTACATTCGCCGTATCCGATTGTTGAGAATAAGCAATTCCCTTCACATACACAGTCTGTCCGGGACGATACAAAGAACGGTCGGTCAATAAAGTCATATTTTCAGTCACTTTATCTTCGTCGCCGTAATATCCGTAACTTCCTGCATAAATGCCTTGTTTCGGCATTGCCGTATCCGTCCCCTTGGAAGCTTTCAGATAGCGGTATTCGGATTTCCAGGGAAATACGACCTTACCCTCTTCGTTTGTCGTAAACTCCTGCAACACTTTTTCGTCATTACTGTACATCGTCACTTTCGCATGGGGAATAGGATACCCTGTCTGTCCATCCAGCGTCACCACTTGATACTGTTTGTCCGGCAAACGGCATGTCAGCACTTTGAAACGTGTTACATCAAACTTGCTTTCACTATCTCTCTTCGCACGAATATCCGGTATGATACGCATCACGTAAGATCCAAGTTCAGGAGCTTTGAATGTAAACACAGTGTCCTGCGTCTGATAATCTTTCGGACGAAGCACAGCGTAATGTTGTTCCTTTATCAGTTTCTTCGCCTGATAAAGACGGACAGTGAAACCATCCAGATTTTTGTGTGAGACCCTTAATTCTATCTCTTCGTTCGGAAAAGCCAAATCGGATGCATTAACATTCAAATAAGGAGCCAATATCTCTTCCCGAAGATTCTTCAAAGCATTGATTCTGCGATAGCCTGGATAAAGGCGGATTGCCTCATCGCAAAGCTGCAATGCATTGAGCTGCTGTTGTTTTCCAATAGTATACCGGGCTTCTGCCAAATAGACTTCGGCACAGATCGGTTCGGAAGCATACTTGCTTTTCAATGTGTTCAAAGCTTTCAGATAAGTATCTTCCGTCAGTACCGGAAGTTCGCCCTTAGCCTGCAGAGGTCGAATATTCCGATCAGCATTCCATCTCCATTCCAGGTAGTTAAGTGCTGTCAACACATAACCTTCTTTTAATCCGGTTGCTTTATAAGCGGGAATCATATTCCCATAAATAGCTATTATATCTTGTTTGACCGGATTCACAGTACCGTCATTAGTAATCCTGTTACTCAATTCTTCCACCCGTTGCAGTGCTTCAATGCTACGGGAAGCCAATAAATGATACATATCATGGTGATAGTATTCGCTCGTTTCCCCCAGTTCTACAAAAGGAATATAGCCGCGTGAGGACGTTTTGAGCAGCAATACAGAATCGGCCAATGCCTCCTTTATATTTGTCCGCACTTTTTCGATGAACATATTGGCTGTCCATTCACGCATATCGGTAGCAGGTGTCTGGTCTACGATTTCTGTCCGTTGGCGGAGTTGCCACTGATTGCTGGCTGCATAATCTGCATAGATTCCCGCTATCAAAGAGTGTAGGATGGCGCGATCCATTGGTTGGTCAGTCTGTTTCACCCATTGTTCCAGTCCTTTCAAATCAGCGTAAAGACTGTCGGGATTCAACATTTCCCGATATTTCATCCGCCACGTATATGCTTTGAGCATTTGTGGAGAGTTTTTCTCTTTTTCCCCTTTCTGATAAATCTCATCAGTCAGTTTTATCACAGTCTTAGGCAAGCTCTTTTTCTCCGCTTGCTCCACTTCTTTCCATAATTTGTCGAAAGTTTGTGCCTGTACCGCCGGAATCACTCCCAACCATAGCAGCACCATCATACAAATTTGCTTTACTTTCATAATCTTTCTAGTTTAAGTTTGCTATAAGTCTCACTCTTATAAATAACAAAGTAAGGAAATAAAGTTTAAAGATTTGTACTTTTTAGCTTAAAAAAAGCTTTTATCAAGCTATCAGCCCCATACCATATTGTATAAACATTAGCCTATTAATCAACTCGCTCTGGAATAAAATAAAAAGTCCAAAAACTGCCACTCGGTTTATTATTTAATTGAAAAGTTTATCTTCTGCAATAAGATTCACCTATCTCTTACAAGTTCATAAATGCAAAAGTATCTTGCACCTTACACTAAACCAGCGATAGTCAACTGATATACAAGTATTTGAAGCAGTGCAAGATACCGTTGCAGATGCGTGCAAGATAGAGGTATCTTACACACTGTCTCGTTTATAAGAATCCGGGCATATTCATAGAAGACACTCAATAATTTGCAGCACCTCTACATAAAATGGCTTGTTCATGCCGGTGAACAAGCTGTTTTATGCCTTGAGACCAACAGTTTCAAGTAATGAAACTACCAGTTTCACACCGGAAAACTAAGTGTTTAATACCTTGAAACTAAGTGTTTCAAGCGTATGAAACAAACTGTTCACAAGCTTGAAACTGATTTTCCCCTATGGAGAAGCCAATCGAAACCTTACGGAATACAATTAATTCATCCGTATCTATTATCTCGTTCAGCCTGTTATTCCAGATAATATTACGCCAGTTATCAGACACAAATACATCATCTTTCATGTATTAGTACCAGACAAATCAGCATACAACTTACTATAAATCAACTATTAAGCACTTATTACAGGTATAATTGTAGGGTGAGAGTAAAAATTACCCTCACCCTACAATCACAGTTACCCTCACCCTTTGTAACATCGATGAACAAAGGCTTTCAAGTGATTCGGTGAGGGTGTGATAGTAAAATCAGCCAAACTCGCATGTGATACATTCCAGCCCAAGTGGCAAAAGACAGTGTACCCAAACACAGAAATTAAAGGAGGAACTGACACTGAAACAGATCCCCCGCCACAGTTGTTAGCTAAAACAACTCTATATAAAATTTTAGATATAAAAAATGGGGATATCGTATTTAATAACGTATCCCCACTCTAAACTTAGTTAATGTACTTGTTCTCATTTCTCAATTCTGTACCCCCATGAAAGCATTTCATTACGACCTACTTCACTAAGGATTTTTCTAACTAAAGAACCCATTTTCTTTGCCATAATCTTTAAACCTTTTAAATTACTAATTCCTGAAAACTAAAAAATAAAACTTACTTGTTTGGTTTGGTATTAATTGTTGAATATCCCCAAACATGTACATCGGCTTCGCCGATCTTTCTAAACAATCTTTTTAAACTTTTCATTTTGTTATCCTCCTAATTACATGTTTTACAACACAAAAATACAGCCTTTGTTTATACATTGATCTAAAAAAGAGAGAAATTTATGTTTTATAGCATATTTCTTGATTTGCATCAATTAATTTATTTGTTATAAAGCAGAATTGTAATATACGCTGCAATAAATATGAAAAAAGGCACAGATGAAATATCATCCGTGCCTTCACTATGGTCACCTATTATATAATAGGAGAATATTTATATAAAGAGAAATACGTTATTTCATTGGAGTTTGCTCCAAAGTTGCCACCAGGAAGTCATAGAACTTCTGTACGGTAGGAATCAACGCTCTTTCGTCCGGTGAATGCGGTGAACGCAAAGTCGGACCAAAAGAAATCATGTCCAATCCCGGAATAATAGCACCGATAATACCACATTCCAAGCCAGCGTGAATCACTTTCACTGCAGGTTCTACACCAAACTGTTGTTTATAGGATGACTTCATCGCATGCAAAATCGGAGAATTTACATCAGGTTGCCAACCGGAATATCCGCCTGTCATCTCTACCTTCATCCCTGCCATAGAGAAACAAGACTCCAGGCTGGTAGTCAGATATTCTTTCATGCTATCGCTTGAACTGCGAGCCAGAATCTTAATGGCTGCCTTTCCTTCACCAATCGTTATAATAGCAAGGTTGGAAGAAGTTTCTACCGTATCTGGAACAGTAGGGATCATACGTGTCACACCGTTCTGACAAGCAAAGATTGCATCAATCAGATTGTCCTGAATCTCTTCAGGCACTTGCCCCGCAGGAAGTTCCACACGTTCAGCCGTAAAGCTGATCGGTGTTTCAATTGCCGAATATTCTTCATTGAACAGGTCTTCGCAGTATTTCACCAAGCCCAATAGTTCTTCTTCATTTTCAGCCGGAATGGTAATAACCGCATGTGCTTCACGTGGGATAGCATTACGCATATTACCACCTTCCCAGCTAGCCAAACGGGCTTCATAGCTGGCAACCGCCTCACGAACGAAACGAACCAGCAACTTATTAGCATTGGCACGTCCTTCATTGATTTCCAATCCCGAATGTCCGCCACGTAATCCTTTCAATGTAACTTTCACTGCGATATCTCCTTCTTCGGGAGCTACTTCCTTATATTCCAGGGTAGCAGTTACATCCATACCTCCAGCACAACCAATATACAACTCGCCTTCATCTTCCGAATCCAGATTCAAAAGAATCTCTCCGTTCAGTGTACCCGGTTTCAAGCCGAACGCACCGTACATGCCGGTTTCTTCGTCTTTCGTGATAAGAGCTTCCAAAGGACCGTGTTTCAGGTCTTTTGCTTCCAACACGGCCATAATAGCAGCTACACCCAGTCCGTTGTCTGCACCCAGAGTAGTGCCTTTTGCTTTTACCCAGTCACCGTCTATATAAGTTTCAATCGGATCTTTTTCAAAATCGTGTACAGTATCGTTGTTCTTCTGCGGAACCATATCCATGTGCGCCTGAAGAATCACACCTTTCCGGTTTTCCATACCCGGAGTGGCAGGTTTACGGATAATCACATTACCTGCTTCGTCTACAAAAGACTCCAGCCCCAGCTCTTTTCCGAAACCTAAAAGAAATGCTGTAATCTTTTCCATGTGTCCTGACGGACGGGGAATCTGTGTCAACGAATAAAAATGCTTCCACACGTTCTGTGGAGCTAAAGAAAGAATGGTACTCATAATAAATATTTTAAAACTATTTTAAATCTGATAATTAAACAGTGCCAAGTTATGGAAAAGTTTTCAGATGACAAAGGAGGTTGGCAAAAACATGTAAGAATATACACTTTTAGCTAAAAATTTACGCCCGATGTCTATTGGTGAACGGCAGAGCAGCCAAGCCGTACACACCCAATAAAACAACCAAAAAGGTTTGAATACCGTGTACAATCAGGGCAAATATTCCGGCATCCGTCACGTTTACTCCATAAAGCATCATCATAGAAATGATGGCAAAATGCCAGGGTCCCGCTCCGTTAGGGGTAGGCACAATTACGGCAAACGTGCCGCCGACAAACATGACCAATGCCGCAAGGATACCCAAATGTGCCGTAAAGGCAAAGCAATAGAATGTAAAATAGAAATGGAGAAAGTAACAAGCCCAAATAGCCAGTGTATAAAAAATAAAGAGGGGAATGTTGCGCACGCCTTTTAAAGACATAATTCCTTCCCATATATTCAATACAAATCCTTTCACCCGTTCATAGAAGAACAGCGTTTTTCTTAAATAATAAAGAAGTATCACCACACCAATAAAACAAAACAGAATGATATAAAACCATACCGAAGTCAAAAGGTGGATTAATGAAGGGATTTTCGTTCCGGTCTGCTGAAGGAAAGTGACGAATATCGGTAATTGGAGCAATACAGTGATGCCTGTGATGAGGAGAATAGTCAACGTATCGACCAACCGCTCCGTAACGACTGTTCCCAACGACTTGGCAAACGAGACATTATCATATTTCGCCAACACTCCGCAACGGCTCACCTCCCCGATCCGGGGAACCACCAGACTGGCAGCGTATGAAATGAAGATAGCATTCACGCAATCGCTCTTTTTCGGGAAAGCGTCCAACGGTTCCAATGTTTGTCTCCACCGCCAACCACGAAAGACTTGTGCAAACACTCCGAACAATAACGAGAAGAGCATCCACCACCAATTTGTACCGTGTAACAACACATCGCCCGCTTTTGTAAAATCAAAGTCGCGATATACCCAGAATAAGATAAAGCCGCCTAAAACAACCGGTAATATCAGTTTCAGCGTCTTTTTTAATAGTTTCTTCATCCTTAATTCTTCATTAGCTTCGCTGACACATCATTTATTTTTTAATAAATAGTGGTACGTTCTTCATTTAAAAGAATTACCTTTGTCAGCTGCAAAAGTAATTATTTAGTTGGTAAATGAAATTAGTAAAGCCTAAAAAGTTTCTCGGACAACACTTTCTGAAAGATCTGAAAGTTGCGCAAGATATTGCCGATACAGTCGACACCTTCCCCGAACTGCCTATTTTAGAGGTGGGGCCGGGTATGGGAGTATTGACCCAGTTTCTAGTAAAGAAAGACCGATTGGTAAAGGTCGTAGAAGTTGACTATGAGTCGGTTGCTTATCTTCGCGAAGCCTATCCGTCACTGGAAGACCACATCATCGAGGATGACTTCTTGAAAATGAATCTTCACCGGTTGTTCGACGGGAAGCCTTTCGTACTGACTGGTAATTACCCGTATAATATTTCCAGCCAAATCTTTTTCAAGATGCTGGACAACAAAGATATCGTCCCCTGTTGCACGGGAATGATTCAAAAAGAGGTAGCCGAACGTATTGCAGCCGGACCGGGCAGCAAGACATACGGTATCCTTAGCGTATTGATACAGGCATGGTATAAAGTGGAATATTTGTTCACTGTCAGCGAACACGTGTTCAATCCGCCTCCCAAAGTGAAAAGTGCTGTTATCCGTATGACACGCAACGAGACTAAAGAGTTGGGATGCGACGAAAAACTGTTCAAGCAAGTAGTGAAAACGACCTTCAACCAGCGACGGAAAACATTGCGCAACTCCATCAAACCTATTTTAGGCAAAGATTGTCCGCTCACGGAGGACATCTTATTTAATAAACGCCCGGAACAACTATCGGTAGCCGAATTTATCGATCTGACCAATAAAGTGGAAGAAGCATTAAAGACAGCCGGCAACGCCCAATAATTGGCGGGCAACAGTGAGCAGAGAACTGGATTTTGTAATTCGTAATTTGTAATTGACAACGATGAACGAGGAATACATTGACAACGTTAAACACCTTATTGAGCAAAAAGACGCCGACAAGGTAAAAGGTCTTCTCATCGACCTCCATCCGGCCGACATCGCCGAATTGTGCAATGACCTGAATGCGGAAGAGGCTAAGTTCGTCTATCGCCTGCTCGATAACGAAATTGCCGCCGACGTGCTTGTCGAAATGGACGAAGATGCTCGTAAAGAGCTGCTCGAAATGCTTCCTTCGGAGACAATCGCTAAACGCTTCGTTGACTACATGGACACGGATGATGCCGTAGACCTGATGCGTGAACTCGATGAAGACAAGCAGGAAGAGGTTCTTTCGCACATCGAGGACATCGAACAGGCAGGAGACATCGTCGACTTGTTGAAATACGACGAAAATACCGCCGGTGGTTTGATGGGTACGGAAATGGTACTTGTCAACGAAAACTGGAGTATGCCCGAATGTCTGAAAGAGATGCGGCAACAGGCGGAAGAACTGGACGAAATCTATTATGTATATGTCATTGACGATGACGAACGTCTGCGAGGTATCTTCCCGCTCAAAAAGATGATTACTTCCCCTTCTGTATCGAAAGTGAAACACGTGATGCAGAAAGATCCGATTTCGGTACACGTAGATACTCCCATTGACGAGGTAGTACAGGCGATTGAGAAGTATGACTTGGTGGCTATCCCCGTTGTCGACAGTATCGGTCGGCTTGTGGGACAAATCACCGTCGACGACGTCATGGATGAAGTCCGTGAGCAGTCGGAACGTGACTATCAGTTGGCATCCGGTCTTTCGCAGGACGTAGAAACAGACGATAATGTATTGAGACAGACCACCGCCCGCCTCCCCTGGTTATTAATCGGTATGATCGGCGGAATCGGCAACTCTATGATATTGGGTAATTTCGACTCCACCTTTGCTGCCCATCCCGAAATGGCACTGTACATCCCGCTAATCGGTGGTACAGGAGGAAATGTCGGAACACAATCTTCGGCAATCATCGTACAGGGTTTGGCAAACAGCTCGCTGGACGCTAAAAATACCTTCAAGCAGATTACCAAGGAATCGGTAGTAGCTTTAATTAATGCCACTATTATCTCCTTATTAGTATACACCTACAACTTTATCAGGTTCGGCGCAACGGCTACGGTCACCTATTCCGTATCCATCAGCCTGTTTGCCGTGGTAATGTTCGCTTCTATTTTCGGGACACTGGTACCGATGACGCTGGAGAAGTTCAAAATCGATCCAGCCATTGCAACAGGTCCGTTTATAGCCATTACAAATGACATCATCGGAATGATGTTGTACATGGGAATAACCGTTTTATTGTCATAAAAACACGATAAACAAAAAAAAATAAGCAAAATAGTATGAAGTAATCGTTTTATTTCATTAATTTGTGACCCAAAACTAATATACAATGATGGACGCTCATGACACTAATCAACCCTTGAACCAAGGGGAATTAGAAGAAGAAAAGAAAACAGTCGAGGTTTCTGAAGCTATTACAGAGACTCCGGCTGAAGATGTTACTGCCGAAGTTCAACCTGAAGCAGCTCCTAAACCTGCCACTAAGGAAGATGTACTAAACCAGCTAAAAGAGCTTGCGCAAGATGCTGAAAATGCGAACAAGCAGGATATTGACAATCTGAAACAATCATTCTACAAGTTACATAATGCCGAGTTGGAAGCTGCTAAGGTACAGTTTACAGACAACGGTGGAAACATTGAAGATTTTGTTGCCGAAGAGGACCCGACGGAAGAAGAATTCAAACGCCTGATGGGGGTTATCAAGGAAAAACGCAGTAAACAGGTTGCCGAGTTGGAACGCCAGAAGGAAGAAAACCTGCAAGTGAAACTTTCCATTATTGAAGAACTGAAAGAATTGGTGGAATCCGGAGATGACGCCAACAAATCTTATACGGAGTTCAAGAAGCTGCAACAGCAATGGAATGACACAAAACTGGTGCCGCAAGGTAAAGTGAATGAACTTTGGAAAAACTATCAATTATATGTAGAGAAGTTCTACGATTTATTGAAACTGAACAATGAATTCCGCGAATATGACTTCAAAAAGAATCTAGAAATCAAAACGCATCTCTGCGAAGCTGCCGAAAAGTTGGCTGACGAGGAAGATGTTGTTTCCGCTTTCCACCAACTTCAGAAGTTGCATCAGGAGTTCCGCGATACAGGTCCGGTAGCCAAAGAACTGCGTGATGAAATCTGGAATCGGTTTAAAGCAGCTTCTACCGCTGTCAACCGCCGCCATCAGCAGCACTTCGAATCGTTGAAAGAAGCCGAACAGCATAATTTGGATCAAAAGACCGTCATCTGCGAAATCGTTGAAGCGATTGAGTATGATGAACTAAAAACATTCTCTGCCTGGGAAAACAAGACCCAGGAAGTGATTGCCCTGCAAAACAAATGGAAAACTATCGGTTTTGCGCCGCAAAAGATGAATGTGAAGATCTTCGAGCGTTTCCGCCATGCCTGCGATGATTTCTTCAAGAAGAAAGGAGAATTCTTCAAAAGTCTGAAAGAAGGAATGAACGAGAATCTGGAAAAGAAAAAAGCGCTCTGCGAAAAAGCGGAAGCCTTGAAAGACAGTACAGACTGGAAAGTAACTGCCGATGCACTGACCAAACTTCAAAAAGAATGGAAGACCATCGGACCGGTTGCCAAAAAACACTCGGATGCAATCTGGAAACGGTTTATCACAGCTTGCGACTACTTCTTTGAGCAAAAGAACAAGGCCACTTCTTCACAACGCTCTGTCGAAACAGAGAATATGGAAAAGAAGAAAGCATTGATCGAAAAGTTATCCGCTATCGATGAGAACATGGATACCGAAGAAGCAAGCAATCTGGTTCGGGATTTGATGAAGGAATGGAACTCTATCGGTCATGTGCCGTTCAAAGAAAAAGATAAGCTATACAAGCAATATCACGGATTGATCGATCAGTTATTCGACCGTTTCAACATCAATGCTTCCAACAAGAAGTTAAGCAACTTCCGTTCGAACATTAGCAATATCCAGGGGGGCGGCACTCAATCTTTATATAGAGAACGCGAGAAACTGGTACGTACTTATGAGAATATGAAGAATGAACTTCAGACTTATGAGAACAATCTGGGCTTCCTAACTTCTACTTCCAAGAAAGGCAGCAGCCTGTTGACCGAACTGAACCGCAAGGTAGACAAGTTGAAAGCAGACTTGGAACTGGTATTACAAAAAATTAAAGTAATCGACGAATCAATTAAAGCAGAAGAATAATCCTCTGCCCGATTTAGAGAAATAAAAGAAACAGGTTTTATGCTCGCTTGAGCAATAAAACCTGTTTCTCTTTTCTGCTAAACAAGCTTATACAGCTTGTTTAAAGATTTATTTCTTAAACATCAACTTCACAGCTTCTTTTCACAGCAAATTTGCGTTTCTCTTGACTATGAATGTCCGGAAACAATAAAACCCTGCAAAAACTAATTCTTAGCAGGGTTCTATCTAAATTGACGTTGATTTTGTTGGGCTACCTGCCCTCAAACTTTAATTCCTTTATAGTCTCATTCATAATGAATTAACAGCTTCCTATTTTCGTAGTGTCACCGAATTAGACACCGACTTTGGCAAAAACCCTCTTTTAATATCCCATTGAGGATTCAAGTTTTGTAATACAAAGGTATCGTTTTTAATCGGATAAACCTAATTAAAGTGACAAATAACGATAAATATCGCATTTAATTTATTAACTTCACAGCGTAAAAAATATAAATTATGCAAAATAACAGGTATCAGAATTCTTATATTAAAGGCTTAAAAAGAAATGTTATCAATAATACCATAGCAGGAATCGTTATAGCAGGAATAATATTCATTATACAACTGATAGGAGGCTGCGAACAACCGGAAATAACTCATCAAAAAACTCTCATTGACAGTCTGCAAATAAACACGAATGATGAAATTAATGACTGGGACACAGACACCACCATCTACCATACAACCACTAAACCAACTAAATAAAACATTTTTCTTGCTAAATAATCAACCTATAAGTTTATTATCTCGTTATTTTTGCGTATCTTTGTCTTACTATAAAACAAGGAGATATGACATTTGACGACATTACTGGAGATAGAAAATTATGGGCTGTACACTTTGAAGGCGAGGATGATAACGAACTTTATAAGGTGTTCAACAACTGGGCGGACGTGGTTTGGCTACGTGCTTTCTTCAAGGAGAACATTGACGACTTGAACGCCTACTTTAAAATAACAGACATAAAAGAAGCTATCAGCGATACGATTGAAGATAGTGAACGCCTTCGATACATCATAATGGACATCTCCCCGGAAACCGATTTAAGCAAAATATTCCGCCCGCTGGACAACAACCAGGCTTCGGATGTGATGCTGCAAAAAGAAAAGGCCCGGTTAAAACGTAAATACGGTCACTCGTCATGGCTCCGGCTATACGCTATCAAATTGATTCAAGGCAACTACATCATCACCGGAGGCGCCATCAAGCTGACGGCTACGATGCAGGAAAGAGAGCACACCAGGCAGGAACTTGTGAAAATAGACAAAGTCCGACGCTACCTGCTGGAAGAAGGAATTATTGATGACGAAGGGTTTATAGAGTATATTAGTGAATTATAATTTGGGAGGAATGATATGGAAAATCGTATGAAATCTATCGCACAAAGGCTTGAAGAACATGCTTCTCCAACGCCTTCGAAATGGCGTGAGCTGTTTGACTTCCTTGAAACAAACAAGTCTTGGCTCCGACATTCGCAAAATATTGCCATGCTGATGCTGGACAGGATGGAAGAATTAGGAATGAGCCAAAAGCAATTGGCTGAAAAAATGAATTGCAGCCCGCAATACATTTCAAAGGTGTTGAGAGGACGGGAGAACCTTTCACTCGAAACTTTGACCAAGATTGAAAACGCATTGGAAATCTCGATTATCAAAGAGGAACCGATGGCTGTATAACTCACCCCGGCTGCAGTAGGAAAGATTTGCTATCAGATTTTTCCGGATCAGCTGCTGCAGCTCGGGAATAGTGCTAGCAAATGTTTCGTCCTGGAAGAAGCCGGCTGCCGGATTCTGCTAGCAGTTGGCTGGGGATAATAGGTTGATGAAGCCGGGATCCTGCCAGGTATGTGCTAGCAAACTGGAAAAAAGTCATGCTTGAAACTTTTCGTCTGATTGCTCACCGTGCCGCCGTGTGGTTCGTGGCAATGCGTCAGCGGGAATACCGCCGCCCACACAGCCCCGCTCCCCACAGCAGCACTCCGTCAGTGTTTAATTGGAACATTCCTTCACCGGCAGCGTTTCTCGGACGGGCGGTGTTTCTGTGCACCGTGCCGCTTTCCTTACTTTCCCGTAGCCGTCGGACTGGCGCAAAGAAAGCCGCCCTACGGCAGTGTTTCTATGGAACATTCTTGGGGAAAGTTTCTTTAAAGTTACTCCGGCGTATAATAGTCGAGGCTTGCCAAGTGGGGGATTACAGAAGTTACTTCCTCCTGACGCATACGGCTCCGGCTCCCGCCCACACCCCGGCACAGCCGGACCACAGGCGACAGCCTATGCGGTGGACACCCTTGCGGACGATAGCAGAAGTTACTCCCGTCTTATATCCGGCTCCGGTTGCCGCTCCCTCACTTGCCGAATACAGCAAAGGAAGCAGCACCCTATGCGATGGGCACCCTTTCGGATGATATCCTTAGCGGAATGTAAGCCCTTGCGGCACGGGTGACAGTTTCGATGCCCGGTGCGGTTTCGCTCCGCCCGGCACTAACGCCGGGACTAAGGCGAGAATCCGCTACCTCTCTTCGTCTGACTATAGGAATGGGTTGTTAGTCAGGATTGCAGCCATGCGGTGCGGGGTTCCCGTGTTTTATGATTGAGCGGTTCAGTCTGTTTGGATAGGAGGCGGCACAAGCTTCCGCCGCCGTGCTGACGTGATACTGCTTGCGCCGTGTTCTTCCGGTTTTTCTGATGGAGTGCAGCTTTTGCGCAGGAAATCCGGAAGAGCAATTATGTTTAATTAGTCACAAAACCGTTCCGGATTTTGTGCTTTAATTCAACATAACAGCATCTTCCAAATATTCCTGCTGTTTGCGGGCTTTTCCGTTGTTTCAGGAACGGGCATAAAGTTACTCCGTTTAATGTTCACCCTTGCGGACTGCGCCCTGCGGAATGTAAACGCCACCACTGTGGCGGCAAGCCGCCACCCCGACCACCACCCCTTAGTTACCCCTGCCTATCCCGGTTCCCTGCAGGGTTTCCGACATCTTGCGGGTTTCCTGTTCCTGCGGACTTCGCCTTGCGGCGTGCCCGGCTGACTGTTTGCACCATGCGGACAGTCTTTGCAGAATATCGGAGATTCCCGGCGGTCGGCTTCGCCGTCCGCTTCACGAAGCGGGGCAGACGCCCCGCCGAAAAGTTACGGACAAAAGAAATTCGTGACAATTGCCCGAATATCACAAATTTCCTCTGCCAACAAACATATATAACTATATCTACCAAGTATACAGGTAACAACCAGCCACTAAAAAGCCTATCTTTACATCTGTAAACCAACACTATAATTATGTATACCAACGTGCACCAACAAAACAACTGCCAAAGTTTAACCAACCGTAGCTACGGTTTCAAAGAACTGGCCGTTCTCTATTTCCCGAATATAGCACCTGCGTCCGCTTCTATCCGCCTCAAACAGTGGATAAAGGACGACACCGAACTACTCGAAGCATTGCAAGAAACAAACTACCAGTTAAGTAACCGCATCCTCACCCCCAAACAAAAGGAACTGATAACCATCTCTTTCGGCTCACCCTTTTAAACCCTAGCGCAGCAGCTCCTACGGCTACAGCCCGAACCCTCTTCGCTAGGGGAACGCCCTGCGGCAAGGGGGAAGAGCACTTCCCCCGACAAGCGTCTCCCCCAAAGGGGGACGGAAGGGGGGTAGAACAAGAATACACAACTAAAAATCATCCACATAATCACCCACAAAAAACAATGATTAAACAAAGAAACATCACCCTGATTGTGGTGCACTGCACCGCATCCCGTTGCACAAGCAACCTCACCCCGGAAGCCCTCGACTCCATGCACAAACGCCAAGGCTTTGCCGAATGTGGCTATCACTATTACATCACCAAAGACGGAACAATACATCACATGCGCGACATCACCCATGTCGGCGCCCACGCCAAAGGCTACAACACTCCGTCGATAGGAGTTGCCTACGAAGGAGGCCTGGACGCTTCCGGACATGCCGCCGATACCCGCACCGACGCACAAAAACAAAGCCTTGAAACCCTTCTCCGCTTCCTGCTGCTCACCTACCATGGAGCAAAGATTTGCGGTCACCGCGACCTCTCGCCCGACCTCAACCACAACGGTACCATAGAACCCTGCGAGTACATCAAACAATGCCCCTGCTTCTGTGTCTCCGTCGAATACGGGTATTTAATGAAGGATGATGAATGAAGAATGATGAATGAAGAATTACTATGCAGATGTAAATGTATGAAAGCGCAGCCAATTCTTCATTCATCATTCTTCATTCTTCATTTCCCCTACCTTTGCGGGAAACAATTAAAAAGGAGGTCATTATGAAACCATTTTGGAGAACGACGTTGAAGGTATTGAAAGTTATCGGTAAAATTTTTGTTTGGCTCACCGGGGCAGACAGTCCCGTGAAAGACGATGAAAAGAGAAACGATTAAGGAGTAAACTTTACGATCGGAGTGAAAACCCCTGTTTGGAGGGCTGCGGAATACAAACCGCAGCCCTTTTTTCATGTACATAATCGTATGATGAAACACGTATCATCACAGATAAGAACATACGTCCGCACGCCCACGCACGTATATGTAGATTTGCAACATTATTAATCATTAAAACACTAATTAACATGGCAATTACAATCAAACCCGCTTTGCGCAAGAATCCGCAGGACAAAGCCGCTGCAGCAAAATACTATGCGCAGGTAGTGCTCGCTCCAGAAATGAAACAAAAACAAATCGTTGACCAGATCGCAGACCGTTGTACACTGACCGGCTCTGACATCAAGGCAGTTCTTGACGCATTGATGGTCGTTATCAAGCGCAACCTCGCAAACGGTTCACCCGTCCGCCTGGGAGATCTCGGTTCATTCCGTCCTTCCGTTTCCGGTAAAGGCACCGAGGATGCCAGCAAGTGTGGAGCAAGCAGTGTGAAAAAAGCACGTGTTATCTATGTTCCTTCTGCCGAAATCAAGGAAGCCGTTTCAATGTATTCTTTCTCCAAGGCAGGAGCAAGCGCAGCGAACGAAGATGGCGAAGGAGGAGATGAGAAACCAAATCCGAAACCTGACGAAGGCGGCGGAGAAGCTCCAGACCCGGCAGCTTAAACAATGACCGGTAACGAAGAAAACGCCTGCTAGCGCATTATCCTCGTTTCGTACATCGCAAACAAACCAAGAAAAAAGCCCGATGAATGAGAAATCATTTCACCGGGCTTTTCATTTGCGGGTATTTGGTGAACGGAATATGCTTCTGAAAGTCTCATAGAAAACATCAGGAGTTTTTCAAAAAACGTCTGACGAAATAAAAAAAACGTCTGATGAATTTTTGAAAACAACTCGAAGGGTTTCAAGTACGTTTTTGCTTCTTTTCCGGCTGTTTTCGGGAGTTTTTACGTTTTATTCCCGTATGGTTCTATCCGTAAATAAACAGAATGACACAGACAGAAACGCAATTATCTATAAAGTGACGGGAAAGTATAAATGATAAGTTTGCTGTTTTACAGCGTATTTTTCCTCTTTTCTTCTACAAAGATAGGTCACGGCCGTCCGTCAGTCAAGAACCGCTACGCTATTTCAGATAAAAATATCCTGCGCTCCTACGTCGTGCGGTATTTTTATCTGAAATTTCTTGTCTGCCGTTCATCCATGCCCTTGGAGAGGTAGATGAAAAAAGGAAAAAAATGTGTTCCTGTGCAGTGTGGGGCGGATAAAAGCATGTATTAGTCTTAGGCCCAATATCCGCCGAAGTGATTGTGCCTGGTTACTTTGTCTAACTTCAATTGCTTGCGGCGAAACTTGTTGATTGCCCGTTTGAGCGATTTACGTCCCGATGTGCTGCAGTTCTTTTTTTTCATTCGGCATTGGTAGCAACGGCAGATACCAATACCTGTATGTGATTCTTTCATTTCTATTCTGTTTAATATAAGTTTTGAGAACTTACGTTTTTTACTATTTTATTTTGTGACATTTGCCCGATTGTCACGGATTTGTTATTTGCACTTTTCGGCGGGGCGCTTCGCCCCGCTTCATGGAGCGGACGGCGAAGCCGACCGCCGGGAATTTCCAATGTTCCGAAAGGCGTAAACAGTCAGCCGGGCACGCCGCCAGGCGCAACCCGCAGGAAGCACAAACACCCGCAACAGGTCAGAAAACCGCACGGCTCGGGAGTGGCAGAAGTAACTAAGGGGCGGTGGTCGGGGTGGCGGCTTGCCGCCATAGTGGTGGCGTTTCCACTCCGCATGTTTTTTTTCGCCTGGGGGCGGAAAAATAAAACAATCCATATTAAACATAACCACGCATTATGCACCCGACTTGCCTGAATGGCAAGGCGTGCGGGCATAATGACCCGTTATGTTGAATATCGCTACCCCTTTGTTTTTCTGCCGGTCTCTTTTTGGGTGTCCCCCAAAAAGGAAGACGGAAGGAAAACAATTGCTGTCACGGCGCACGCAGCATCACGTCTGTACGCGCCCGAAGGACGGCGAAGGGTGCTTACTTCCACAATACAAACCCGCTCAACCGTAAACCCGGGAACCCCGCACCGCAGGGCTGCACTCCTGACTGACACTTCCGTTCCTATAGTCAGCCGAAAAGAGGTAGCGGATTCTCGCCTTAGTCCCGGCAGCAAGTGCCGGGCGGAGCGAAACCGCACTGGGCATCACAGCTGTCACCCGTTCCGCAGGGGCTACCGTTCCGCAAGGGTTTCCACCGCATAGGCTGTCGCCTGTGGTCCGGCTGTGCCGGGGTGTGGGCGGGAGCCGGAGCTGAATGCATCAGGCGGTAGTAACTTCTGTAATCACCCACTTGGCAAGCCTCGACTGTTATACACCGGAGCAACTTTTGGGGAGACTTCCCCAAGAATGTTCCATAGAAACACTGTCAGAGGGCGGCTTTCTTTGCGCCAGTCCGACGGCTACGGGAAAGCAAGGAAAGCGGCACGGTGCACAGAAACACTGAACGTCCGAGAAACGCTGCCGGTGAAGGAATATTGCTATTAAACACTGACGGAGTGCTGCTGCGGGGGACGGGGCTGTGTGGGCGGCGGTATTCCCGCTGCACGCATTGCCACGAACCACACGGCGGCACGGTGAGCAGTCAGACGATAAGCCACTCGCGAAAGTAATCCGCTTGGTTCGGCACTTGCCCATTACCTTCACTTGCTATCACATACCTGTCGGGATCCCGGCTCCATCAACCTGATATCCCCGTTAATTGCTAGCAAATTAGTTGCTCCGGAACGAACCGGGAACAAGAATCCGCTAGCACTTTTACGCAGCTCGAGTACACGATCCGGAAACATCTGCTAGCAAATATTTCATTGGCCAAGATCTTCCGGAGCGTATTTTGCTAGCAATCGTTTCCCCCTACTCTTTCTCCCTGCCCGCTTTCTCCAACCTGTCGAGTGCCGACAGAAAACCCCGCACTGCTTCGCCCTGCTCCCGATACTTTCGTTTCAGTTCTCCGTGTTCCTTCGCTTCCTGCTTGTAGTGGGTACAGAAACGGGGGTATTCCTTGACGACGTATTTAATCGCTTCGCTCCCGCTCTTCTTCCCAATGATGTCTTTGAGTATCTCCAGTTGGGCGGCTTCTTCGGCTGTCAGTCGCAAGGTGATCGTGCTTACTTTTTCGCTCATGATCGTTCACCCCCTCTCTTGCCGTCAGAGTTGGCTGGTTGAAGGGCTTGCGCCTGTTGCTGCTGGTTCATCACTTCCGCCCGTCGGTATGCTTCCGCATACGTCTGGCAGTGTATTCCGTATCTCTCGATAGTGACGCCCGCGGCTGTCACTTCGTGCGCCACGCACCACCCTGTACGCATTTTGCGGGGGTAGTAGAGCGGCGTCTTGTTTTTATCTTCACTCATAACTGTGTGGCTTACGCCGTTTTTTGCAATTCGTTTTTCTTCGCTTTTTTCAACCGTGACCTGATGAAACAGCTCACCGAAAGAATCCGCCCTTTCGATCGTCGTATTTCCCGTATAACCTCTTGCAGGACATCTTCTTTGCCTTTCGCCTCTCCGCATAATTCGTCCATGTCGTAGCTCGGCACGCCGATACCCGACAGCATCTGCCTGACGTTATGAACGCCCTCTTTCACCTCATCCGTATGCTCTTCCATCATCCGCAGGCGCCCCGTCTTCACCAGTCCCCACAGGGCGGGCAACACCTCTCCGGTGAACGAATAACGTCCGCCGCTCGCCTTCAACTCTTCAATCAGTTGCCATATCGGGCTGTCGTCCATGGCAATATTTTCTATCATCAGAACCTTACGGACATCTCCTTTCGAACACCCCAGATTGTAGCAGGTTTCACCCAGCCGCTGCAACTTCAAACGGTATTCTTCGCCATGTTCCGGACGTTTCCCGCAGGATTCTGCGGAAACATTTCCCCTATTCCCGTCCGGAGAGAGTGAAACTTTGTCCTCATCATCCCTTGCCGGCGGAATAGTCCGGGGGATAGAGGGGGAATTTTCTTTACTTTCTTTTTCTTTGTGCCGTTTTTCCGCAGAATTCCGCGGAGTTTCCGGAATTTCCGCAGAACTCTGCGGAATAATGACGCCGGAAGATATTCCGGCAGTGATTACGGTTTCTTTTCCGATATCGGTTGCGGTCTGTTTTCCGGTATCCAGTTTGGGAGAACCATAAACTGTTTTTCCGGTTTTCGTCTCAATTTCCTGACCGGAGAAAAGAGGTAGCGGCGCACCTGTCACACCGGAAGCCACGTCTTGTATCTCGACAAGCCGTATATCTTCCGGTATTACAATCTTCTTCTTGGCTCTCCGGCAGATTTCGAGATATCTCTGCTGAATATCTACGGAAGTAAGTACATGATTCGTATGCCAGGTAATGGTGTCGAACAATTCCACTTCCGTGCAATATTCAATGATTTTTTCTACCCGTTGCTCTTCAATGCCCCAGTATTCGGAAACATCAAAAAGCTGGTCGTCCGTGAAACGGATATAACAGCCTTCAACCCGGTATATCTCGTTTTGGATATACTGGTACACTGCATACCCTTCGCAGCCGTACCGCTTCTTCAGGCGTTTTACCTTGATGTCCTGAAAGCGGTCGGTTTCCGCCTGATAATATGATAATCCTGTTTTTGCCATTTTCGCTAGATTCTTCTACTGTAATTGGATGCGAGGTAATTCATGATTTCTTCTTTGCTGTAGAGAAATATCCCACCCAGTTTGTAGAATGGGATTGCGTGCTCCGCACGCATGTTCCTTAACGTTGAGTTGCTGATGTTGAGCAATTTGCATACATCCGTGGAGCGGATGAACACGGCATCTTCCGGAACAGTTTCGAGTGTGACGGGTTCCACGGGTTTGTACTTCGGTTTTCCGGTGGCTTTCTCCTTTTGGGGTTCCACGACTGCTTTTTCAGATTCCTTTTCAGGTTTCACGATTCTCATGCTGTTGGTTTCTGTTTTCATGATTTTGTTTTTTATGTGAGTTAATTATCAGGGGTTAACCGGCTGTTTATCCATGCAGGTGAAAGCTACCCGGTCGAGGTCTTTCAGTTGGCTGCTGTCGAGGGCGTAGATGGTTTTTATAATCCACCCTTTCAGGACGATTTCCCGGTGTCCTTCCCTGTTGGCGTAGTGATGCAGCGCGCGGGTGACTGCATCCTTCATTTCCTGTCCGGAAATGAGGCTCTTCTCGTATGCTATCATGCTATCGACAGCTTTCTGCTCCAGTTCTTCCTGGCTGATGGTTGCGGTTGTTTTCATCCGTTTACGGCTTTATTATCTGGTGATTTTTGAGATTCCTTTCTGGTGTACAATTCTTTGAGAGCCGCCATGTCGTCCATGACTTTCGTGTCCAGAATCTTAGCGTAGATTTGCGTCGTCTTGATGCTGGTATGTCCCAACATTTTTGACACAGTTTCAATCGGTATGCCGTGAGACAGGGTGATAGTGGTGGCAAAAGTGTGTCGGGTGCAATGCACAATTTAAGCAAAAGCAACGGAAAGTGAAGATGAGAGAAATGAACAGCAAGTGGTTGAGAATGAGCAATATTTCATAATTCTGCCAATTGGCTGCAAAGCAAAACCGAGCAGGATATTGAGTTATTTCAGTTACCAAACCGTTAGCGGTCTGTTACCGAAACCAACACTGCTAACGAGGTGAAAAACAAATAGTTTGTCACCAGTGTTTGTTGCACTGTTCTGCACAACTTTCAATGACGGAGAATGCTTACTGATTGATTATTTTTGCAAACTAAAAAAGTAAGCAGATGAAAGTTGAAAAATTCAAGGTGCTGCTCTACCTTAAAAAGAGCGGATTGGACAAGAACGGTAAGGCTCCCATCATGGGACGCATCACCCTCAACCGAACAATGGCGCAGTTCGGTTGCAAGTTGTCATGTACGCCAAAGTTATGGAATCCACGTGAGAGCAGACTTGACGGCAAGAGCAAGGAGGCTGTGGAAGTGAACGCCAAGATTGACAAGCTGTTGCTGGCTATAAACTCAGCCTACGAGTCACTTGTGGAGCGCAAGACGGATTTTGACGCAAAGTCGATAAAGGATCTGTTTCAATGTAGTGCAGACACTCAGATGACCTTGTTGAAGCAGCTTGACGCCATCATTGCGGACATTGAGTCAAGAATCGGCATCGACTACAAGAAAGGCACGCTGCCAAACTACCAGTACACTCGCCTGACATTGGTATTGTTCGTCAAGAAGCGTTATGGAACTGACGATGTGGCATTCGGTGAGCTTGACGAGCAGTTTATCCGTGAGTACATGGACTTTTGCTTGGACGAGAGAGGTCTTGCACTTGATACAGTCCGCCACTATCTCGCCATATTGAAGAAGACCTGCCGAATAGCTTTCAAGGCAGGACACTCCGAGCGTTATCATTTCATGCATTTCAAGCTACCTCAAAAGAAAGAGAATCCACCAAAGGCATTGACACGTGAGGACTTCCTGAAAATTCGTGACCTCGAAATACCAGAGCGAAGAAAATCGTTGGCTTTGACCCGTGACCTTTTTCTTTTCGCTTGCTATACAGGCACGGCTTATGCCGATACTGTTTCTATCACGGAAGAAAACCTCTTTCGTGATGAGGAGGGCAGCCTTTGGCTGAAATACCATAGAAAGAAGAACAAGATGCTTGCACGTGTGAAATTACTGCCAGAGGCACTTGCCATGTTGGAGAAATACAAAGACCCGACAAGACCTACTCTTTTACCGCCACAGGAATTTCGAGTGTTGAGAAGTAACATGAAAAGTCTCCGAGTACTATCTGGCATAAGTATGGATTTGGTCTATCATGTTGGACGGCACAGTTTCGCATCGCTCGTTACGCTCGAAGAAGGTGTTCCAATAGAGACTATCAGCAAAATGCTTGGTCACAACAACATTCAGACCACGCAAATCTATGCACGTGTCACCCCGAAAAAGCTATTTGAGGATATGGACAAGTTCATCGAAGCTAACAAGGACTTCAAGTTTGTCCTGTAATATTATCACAAAATAAGAAAGGAACATAACAATGAGAAGTACATACAAGCAGTTTTATTATATCAACCGTGGCAGAGTAAAGGCAGACGGAACCACATCTATATTTTGCCGTATCACGATTGACGGCAAAGTGTCAGCCATAGCAACAGGTCTTTACTGTGCTCCCGAAGAATGGGACACGAAAAAAGGTGAAGCCAAGAATGCAAGAGTGAACGGACTACTGCAAGCGTTCAGACAAAGAATTGACGAAGCCTACGAGCAGGCAACAAAGGAAAAGGGCATCGTTACCGCCGAGATTCTGAAGAATGTTATTGTTGATGCAAATACTATCCCGATGACATTGCTTGCCACTGGCGAGGAGGAGCGTGAACGCCTTAGGCTGCGCTCTATCCGTATTAACTCAACATCTTCTTATCGCCAATCTAAGACATCGCAGCTAAACTTGCGAGAGTTCATCGGGTTACGAGGAATGAATGACATTGCATTTGAAGATTTGACTGAGGAATTTGGCAAATCTTATAAGTTGTTCTTGATTGGCAAAGGGTATAGTGCATCCAATACGAACCATAATCTTTGTTGGCTGCAACGCTTGGTTTATATCGCTGTTGACAGAGGTCTGCTGAAATTCAATCCATTGGAAGATGTCGGATATGAAAAGAAAGGCTCACCAAAGCGTAGACATATATCCAGAAATGACTTGCTGCTCATTATGGAGACTCCTATGGAGGATAAGGCTTTGGAGTTGGCACGCAGAATGTTTGTTTTCTCCAGCCTTACAGGTTTGGCTTATGTCGATTTACGTAACCTGTATCCACACCATATCGGGATGACGGCAGACGGTAGAAAATACATCCGTGAGAAAAGAGCAAAGACCAACAACGAAGCGTTCATTCCCTTGCATCCGATAGCTGAACAAATAATGTCGCTATACAATACAGCGGATGATAGCAAACCTGTTTTCCCTCTTTCTTCACGTGATTCCATGTGGTTTGAATTTCATTCACTCGGTGTGGCTTTGGGTATAAATGAGAACCTTACCGCACACGTTGCAAGACATACATTCGGAGTAAACATGGTTACTTCGGGCATATCAATGGAAAGCATCGCCAAGATGATGGGGCATTCCAACCTGCGAAGCACCCAGGTCTATGCCGTCATCACCGATGACAAGATATCCAAGGACATGGACAAGCTGATGCAGCGCAGAGAAACAAAAGAAACTGACCAAAAGAGAAATAAGGAGGACGAAAAATGAACAGAGGTGTTATAACTATCAGCGAGAGCGGAACGGTATCCATGCCGACCGATACTGTATGGATGACCATGCAGGAGATTGCCGACATGTATAATGTGTTCGGCTGCTATGTGCGCAAGGCTGTCAAGGCTGTATTCAAGGACGGCATTCTGAAAGAGCATAGTGTGCGCCGTCATGTCAGGAAGAACGACCGCATCAGCTATGATGTGTATAGCCTTGAACTCGTCATTGCGGTAGCCTTCCGTATTGACAGCATTGAGAGCAGAGCCTTTCGGGAGTTCATCATGCAGTCCGTCATCGGCAAGCAGACAAGCCGCACTAAACTGGTCTGTATCTTTACAGAGAACGCAATGGCATAGAACAGCCATATAAAGCAACGTTCCTTGGAGGCTTTGCGCCTCCAGCCACTTGGGCGAACCACCGCAGTGTTTTATGGTATTAGATTTTATACAGACCATACGGAGAACACTCGGCAAACACGACCAACTCGGTATAGCCAATAAAACGAGGCGACAACCTATAACAACCACGCTCGGTAAGTTATACGTTGTCGCCTTGTTCATTTCACCCCACCCATCAAGGACATGTATTTCTCCTACAAGCCCTTCATTCTGTACGCCTCACGATAATTAGCCATCAGAATCTTCTGAATGTCGGACTCGCGGTAGAGTATCTTTCCGCCAAGCTGGATATACGGGATGACATCGTTGTTTCGGTAGTCCTGCAGGGTTCTTCGGCTCAGTTGCAGCCTGGCGCAAAGCTCCTTGTCCGTCATGAACCGCTCACCGCCAAGCATGGGGCGGTAGTTCATCACGGCACGTTCAAAATTGTCAACCATTCGGTTGAGGTGGTTCACGATGTGGTTCATCCACTCGCTGTTTCTTGTCATTACTTCATTGCTCATAGTTGTCTCGTTTTATTGTTGATACTTACGTTACTCGGTTTACTTGCTGCATTGGATAAAGTGGCTGTTGTATATTGACAGCCTAACCTGTGCGCTTGCGAAAGCGCATGTCCTTTTTCTTGTCCTCCACTACTGCTACGATAGCCATCACGTCCTCCGGCTTGTAGTAGGTCTTGTGGCTGATTTGCGTATAAGCCAAAGTTCCGTTGTCCCGAAGCGTCTGCACTGTCCGTGGGCATATATTGAGCGTCTGACACACGTCCTGCGTGTCGAGCCACTTGTTCATGGTCTTGTCCTCACTGCGCTCACGGATTCTGTCCATGCGCTTCACGAAGTTCTCCAACTGGGCATCAAGATAGTTGAATGCCTCTTCCTCGAATACGATGAATCCCATACTTTTCTTTTTTCTAAGTTAATACTATGTTATATGTCGCAAAGCTCCACGCATATGCTGTGCTCCACGCTTGTGAGTGCAAAGATAAGGCACGGCAATCTAAAAACAAGCGTTTTCAATTTCTGTGGCAGTATGTTGCCGGGGTTTGCCGACTTCAACGCCAAAAACAACAAGAAAAACTTGCACGACTGCAACGAATACATGAACAATGATGAGTTGAGAAATACGTTGAAGTTCTCACAACTATCTCGGTATGCAAATAAGCAAGCCACAACTAAATTGCCACGTTACACCCAATCAGTTGCATGGCAGCACTCAGTATACTTACTTTGCAGCCGACAATCGGTCAATGGTGCATACCGTGACCACTATACCAACAATTTAAACAAGTTAAGCTATGGCAAGAACAAAAGAAACGAAAATGTTTCCTGAACAGCAGGAGAAAATGACACAGGAGGTGATGGCTTCGCTTCAACCATCCACTTATGGTAAAGACTATGCCCAAAAACATAGCTCTTTCTTTGAAGAGGTGGAGAACTCCGATTTAGAAGTTGTGACAGAGAATGTGGCTGCAACAACCTCCAACATGGAGGACGAGCTGACGAACGAGGCTCAATCGCCACCGAATCCGCAGAAGCGCATCAGTGGCAAGCAGCGCAAGGCGACATTAGAGGAGTATCAGCAGACCTTCCTCCAAGTTCCAAGGATTGACGACCGCAAGCCAGTCTTCGTCAGTTCCGATGTACGAGACCGTCTTGATCGTGTCGTCCGCATCCTCGGAGGAAGGCGCATGAGCGTATCGGGCATCATCGAGAACATCGTGCGCCACCACCTAAGCCTTTATGAAGAGGACTTCGAGGCTTGGCGCAAATTGTGAGAATTAAGGTCTGCGACCTTGGACGTGGATAGCTGAAAGGCTGTAGTTCCAACTAACGTGTTCTGAGAGGGAGCGAGGTTATGTTTTGGGAACCCCAAAACACCTCGCTCCACCATGAGGGCGGAGGAATTTTGCTCCCAACGGTCGCAGAAAGTGAGTGTACCAACTGTAAACAGTATATCGAATGACAAACATACAGGAACAGAATAGGAAAAAGGGCGGAAGACCGCCTACGGGCAGGGTTCGCAAGCTGTCGAAGTCTGTCACGGTGAAGTTCTCAAAGCCAAGCTATGAGGCATTGAAACTGAGGGCAAGAAAAGCCAACCGCAAGTTGGCGGAGTATATCCGTGAGTCCGCCTTGAATGGTGAGGTGGTGAGCGGACACAACACAGAGACGGTTGCCATTGCCAAGAACCTCATCGGTATGGCAAACAACCTCAACCAACTTACCAAGCTGTCGTATCAGAGAGGTTTCCATGAGACCCATGTGTATGTAGTGGACTTGTTGAGAAGATTGAAAGCAATCCTTGGCGAGTATCGCCAAGCAAGTTATAAACCGAAGCCAAGTAGTATGGGCAGAAAGGAGGATACCACATGATAGGCAAGCTAAAGAAGGGCAACTCATTTGGTGGTTGCATCCGCTATGTTACAGGCAAGGACGAGGCGAAAATCATCGCCTCGGATGGTGTGTTACTCGGCTCGAATGCCGAGATAACGCAAAGTTTCGAGCTACAGAGGCAGCTAAATCCAAGGATTAAGAAGCCTGTGGGACACATTGCATTGAGCTTCAAACCAGAGGACAAGCCACGTTTGACGGATGAGTTCATGGCTAAGATAGCCCTTGAATACATGCAGATGATGGGCATCACCGATACCCAATTCATCATCGTAAGGCATCACAATACGGACAATCCACATTGTCATATCGTGTACAACCGCATCAATAACGAGGGCAAACTCATATCAGACAGGAATGATTACAGGCATAATGAGCAAGTGACCAAGGCTCTAAAATCCAAGTATGGACTGACTTATGGAACGGACAAGAGCAAGACTAACACTCGCAAGTTACGCAATGCGGAGCGTGCCAAATACGAGATTCACAATGCCGTCAATGATGCTTTTAAAGTCGCAGATAGCTGGCAAAAGTTCAAGAGTGAGCTTGAAAAACGAGGTGTTCACCTGGAGCTTGTCTATAAGGACAAGGAGCGAACCAAGGTACAAGGCATCCGTTTTTGCAAGGATGGATATAGCTTCAAGGGTACGCAGATTAGCAGAGAATACAGCTTTGACAAGTTGGATGCAAGACTTGGCACAGAGTATAATCGTGTATCGCCAAGAGCCGAATCTATGCAGGGAGGACAAGCAAGTTGCCACCAAGTAAAACAGACTCAACCAACGGCAGAACATAACCAAGCCCCTTGGAGTGGTATCTCTTCCATTGGCTTGTTCGCTCCACCTAATGCCCAAACTTACGAGCCATTCCCAGAGGATGAATCCGCTAAGAAGAAAAAGAGGAAACGCAGAAAGGGCTTCAGCCTTTGATGCAAGTTACAAACTTAAAATTAGAATCGAACATGAAAGAAGAACTATAGGAAGCCATCTATGGCACAGTTGAGAGATTGGAGCAGAAAGTCGATGAGCTTTCTGCCTCCACAAAGAACGCAGGAGCAGAAACCGTTCCTGCAAGTAATGACATAACCAAGTTGGATAAGTCAATCAATGCGATGTTTATCAAAGAAGAGGAAGTCAGAGGTAAAATATCCAAATTAAGAGATGCCATTGTCGTTTTTGCAGACCTTATTAAGGTTGAACTTGGCAAAAATGAGCAGCGAAGCAAGTTCTTGGTTGATGCATGCAGTCAAGCAGATGAGACAAGAAAATAATGTTTTCTCGAAGGTATTGCAGGACAAACTTGAAGTGTTGAACAATTCACCTCAAAAGAAGGTTGTAACCCATCGCTTCGAGCCAACCTCAAAGAAAGTTCTTCTTTTCATTGGAGGCTTGGCTCTATCTCTTGTCATTTCCATTTGGGGCAATCTCTCCCAATGGCGAGAGCACCAAGATTGGGAGGAGGCAGACTTGAAATATCGAGCATTGAAAATGGCACTTCCATCCGGCGACCCGAATATTCGCTACATAGAGAAGTTTTTCTCTGTTTGTCGAGATGAGAAAGTTATTGATGATGTAAGAAATCGTGTTGCTGCTTATGAGGATTCTGTTCGTCATCACTATGAAATGGTTGAAATGGCAGCATACAAAGATAGTATAGCCAATAAACTTTTGCAAGAATCAAAAAGCATAAAACGTGCTATCAAAAGCTCCAAATAGTGTTTTGGGAAACAAACTAAACTAAATGAGAGGGAAATACAACTTTAATCTATTCCCCTCTCATTTATTTAGTGCAAACTTACATTTAGGATAATTTGAGCACCCATAAAAAAAACATATCTTCCTTTGCGTAAAACTAAAAATAGTATAAATCTTCATTATTGGGAAAACTATACTGAACAAAATGCAAATAAATTGCATTAAACTATAACAGTGATAGCATGACACAGTTTAGCTTACACTCTCGTTAACACACACTAATTCTTGTAGAACCATAATAAAAAACTCCCCATAGAGTTTACTTTTGAATAGAATTTACGTAAATGATAAGATTTTTTGCCTGATTAACAAATATAGAATCTCCTTTTGCTTCATATGAAAATAATGTATTATTATCCAAAAGTTTATCCTTACTAACCACAACAATTCTAACCAAAGGAATCCCTAAATAGTTTGCGAGTTTTTTATCAGATTCTACTTCACTTTTAGTATAGGATATTATACCATCACTCCTATATACATCTACATTTTGCAGTTTCTTTTTAACATAATAAACACTCTTTTTTATAGTATATTTCTCCCCTCTATATTCTATCGTTCCACAAGAATTATTATATTGTAATCCTGAGGAAACTTCTTTACAATATATTATATTGAAAGAATTATACTCTTGCTCCATAGAGCAAGAGTATAAAATACAGGTAAAAGCGTAAAGCGTAATTAAACAAATGTGATTTCTCATTTTATGGTTACATTTACAGTTTGAGGTCTTTCATTCACATTTCACCCATGTCGTAAGTAGAGGTCGTTACATTGCCATCCGTGTCGGTGACACGGACAAGGCGCAGTATGCCGTCATACTCAAACGAGGTGGTAATCTCACCGTCAGGACCGCAGTGCTGGATGGTGAGCATTGTACAGAATGATTTAGTATCATCACTTATGAGAATTTATTTTAGAATAATTTTATTTTGCTATGCTTTTTAAAAAATCTATACATAATTGTAGATATAACAATAAACAATACTAATATAAAATACGATAATACCCATGTGAAAATAGAAAAAATAGTGTCATTGACCCTTATCTCTATTCCATTATTGTAATATAGAAGGTCATATGGTACGGTTTGGGTTGCAAAAAAATTAATCAAATAAGATTCTGATGAGTTTAGGTTTATAAAATATACTATAAATGCGCATAAGCAAATTAACGGTATCTTACAAATCCAATCTCTTTGAACTCCCAATAAATATACAGTTATCAATGCTAAAATAGATATTGGAGACAATATTATCCAAGCATAAAGTAATACGATTGGAAACCAATTTATTATGTCATGAACACTGCATGATATAATTCCTAATATTGATGTCATAAGAGCACATATTAAATATGCTCTTATGACCATTTTAAAACTCAATTCTCTCATTTGATATTTGTTAAGGATGATTTTGTTCATCATTTCATTACGGAGTTGGTCGAATTTCCTCTGCCTCTGAACAGCTTTTGACTGTTTTCCTCTACTGTCCACGGTTTAATATCACCAAATCCCCAAACAAGACCTGATATATAGCGTTGCCAAGTCTTTGTCAAGCATAACTTGCTGTCCTCTAAATACTGTTATTAGAGACTCTATATTATCCAGGACAACCTACTGGCCACGATTTGTGACCAGTTCGCCGTTTTCTGTCTTTTCCGTTATGTCTGTCATATTTATATTCATTATCAAAATCACAATTTGTGACCTTAAACGTGTTGTTACTTATTATTGTATGCAAAGGTAGTGCTTTTAGCCTTTAAGCCACTATTGCACAACCCCTTTCTTTGAAAAGAACGTAAAATCAATAGTATTATTGCTGTGATTGTAGTTTTATTAACATAAAGCTCTAAAGCAGCCAAAGGAGGGCAAGAGCAAGGAAGCCGTGGAGACCAACAAGGACATCGAGCAGTTGTTGCTTTCCATCCAAAAGGGTTTCGATGTGCTTGTGGAATAGAGTACGGACTTACCTATTTCTACCATTCGGGACGACACACGTTCGCCAGCCTCATTACGCTGGAGGCAGGTGTGCCGATGTAGACCATCTGCAAGATGCTCGGTCATAAGGATGTGAAGATGACGCAGCGGTATGCGAGAGTGACCCCAAAGAAAGCGCATCCTTCGCTTCGACAAGATTAAGACCAACGGCATTCGCATCGTCTTCGATAGCGCAAGGGCTTGTCCGTGCATCAACAATATTTATTCCTCTTACCATTGGTAGGAACAACTCTAACAAGAATAAATCTCATTATTTGAATATTGTGACGTAGTTTTATATTTCTATCTATCACTTGTACTTAAAACAAAAGGCTTACTTTTTTTATATTTGACATTACTAATGATAGAATGTGTTCCAAAATTTAGAATAATAGAGTCTGGGATTACAGAAGTAGAATCAATCACGAATAAGCGTGGAATAGTAATTCTTTGTCCAATTTCATTTCTATCTCGATGATTTATGCTATTTACCAAAGAATCAATATTATAATTTTTAGAAAAAACTAAGTAATCGTCGAGCCATAAATCATTGTCCTCAATTGTAAGATTATGAAACAACGAGGATATATCATTGCCATTGGAATCTATTATTTTTATAGATTTAATTGACTCAATTGTACCATTCAAACCAGGTTCTATACCTCCTCCCATAAAAGTTAAAGAACTATTGCAATAGTCTACCATGAATTCTAATAGGAAATATCTATTTCCCTTTCTCAAATTCAAAAGAGAATCTTTGATAACAATCTCAGAAAGTGTAATGTTCGTTATCTTGTAATTTCGGTATTCTTTGTGTGATAACAACATACAAAACACAACGCAAATTATAAGAGTTGCTATAATAATTTTTTTCATAATGCGAAGTTTAATACATTATCATATTCAATTGGTTTTAGCTCAAGTGATTCTCTTATGTGTTCAGTCGCATCTCTCTATATATGCGACTGAACACAAAATAGAAATAATCTGATTGGCTTAACGCTGTATCAGAAACGCTTGTTTAAAAGATGTAACCCCCGAATTTTCTACCACTGCTTCATTTTCTGTTTTTTGGAATTAGCGTTATTGATTCAAGTTTGGCAACATTGGCCGAGATAGGTTTGATTGTCACCCTTACATCGTACTGTTCTGGGAGTAGCTTTACATTTGGGTATTGGTTGAGATTGTAACTTCTCCAAAATGGAGTTTCGTTATAACGGAAACATACCTCAACTATTCTACTTGTTGAATATCCCCTCAGCTGAGTTGTCAATGTTGTCGGTTTGATAGACTCCGCTTTTACATTCCAATAGACAAAAAGCACAAGAAAAGTAGAAAGACCGCCAACAGTAGCAAATTTCAAATACTTGCCATATTGGGATTTTCGGGAAATGATAAAACAACCGACAGCAACAAGCCATACGACAATCATCAAGAAATCATATACACGGTTGGAGATAAGAAACCCTCTTGAAAGCCATAAAACTGCACCCATAAGCGCGATAATCGCCAATAAAAAATAGTCAATCGACCGTGAACGTATCGACTGATATATCCATTTGCCTATGCCATAAGCAATAGCGATTCCGACTATATAGCGCAGCATGATTTCCATACTCATTTTCCATATTTCTTTTTCAGATATTCACGCAGTTTGGGAGAATCCTTGCCTTCATATATTCGGTTGCGGTCGAACACCGTCCAACTGTCTCCGTCCGGGAATGTCATCTTCTCAAAACTTCCGGGGTCAGCACCTTGAATGATGGAGTCGTTCCAAAACACATGTTTGTCATCTTTCCCATAGTTGAAATCTCCCCCGAACTCTCCCTCGGACACAGGCTGGAAAGTTTTGGGATTTGCCCCGGCAACTAATTGGGAACTCCACCAGACATGCGATTTATCCTTGTACCAGTTGTCGGAAATATGCTCGAAAGTCGCGACATCGGCTTCAGGAAGGATATTAAAATGGGAATCGTAGATATTCGTTCCGTCGGAATACATCAAACGGCCTACTTCGGTGAGTTTGGAATAATCTTTTATTTGGGTTGGAATCCCTTTATTGTAAGCCCTGTGCTTGTCTTGTCCTATATAGAAGTCCACTTCCTTGAACGTCGCAGGGTCAGCACCGGGAACCTCCTTGTCCCAGAAAAACACTTTGTGCTTGTCAGCGGCATAGTCTCCTGATTGGAGCGGAATCTTTGCTTCAATCGGGTGGAAAGTCTCGTAATCGATATCTGTAATCACACCTCCTGCAAGGTAGTATCCATTGTATTTGTCTTTTGCCCAATGAGTTTCCCAAGAATCTGAACTGCCTAAGATTTTGAATGTCGATTTATCTCTTACGTTCAGTGCTTTCCCATCCCAATAAAAATCGTTGGCATCTTCTGCAAAATAGTAGGAATGCACTTTGAATGTTGCCGGATGCGCCTTTTCTATCAATTCACCGGAAACATATACATGCGTATTGTCTGCTGCATACGATTTGGTAAGCACACGGAACGAGCCGCCATCGGCACCTTTGATAATATCGCCCTCGTAGAATGCGTGTTTCTTGTCTCGACCATAATCATCATTCAGTATTTCAAAAGTCTTTGGGTCTGCATCAACATGACTTGAAGTATAACCGCTTCCTTCATTCCACGTATTCCATGTTACCTCCTTACCATCGTTTTTATATCCGACAGAACATGAAACTAGGGTCATCAATACCAAAAGTATTGATGTAATGAATATAGATTTCTTAGGAGTTTGCGAACCTAACTTACTTTGTGCTGTTGCTCCGAATGCTATAAGCAGGGAGCAAAATATTAACATAAATCCCTTCATAGCTACATTATAATTTGATTACTTGAATTTCTCCCAATCAAGATTGAAAGAATCGTTGTTTTGTGAAAGCCATATAAGGTATTGTCGGTCTGTTTTGCAAACCTCCTCAATGGACTTTCCCTTGTATTTCCCAAAGCTCATTATATCGTTAGGACCAAGTGTTGGTCTATTCTCCATATGATATTCCAATACCTTATCAACATCGGTATAGAAGTGTTGGGAATCTATAATAGCCCATTTGACATACTGCCAATCTTTAATGATGACCTCTTTCAAAGTCATATCCTTATATTTACCAAAGCCAATCTTGTCATCAAGACCGACAACCTTAACAGATTCTGTTGTCTTCTCACCTATGATGTCCAACAACATCCATGAGCCACATCCACAACATGGTATTGGTTGCGGTTCGGTATCATCCTTTGTACACCAACTGTGTTCTGGGTCATTCTCATAAGCATCAGCTCTTTCACCATTACGGTAATAAAAACCAAATACATTTCCAAACTTACCACCTCTTCCATGTGGTTCTACTCGTACAACCTCCACATACTGATTACGATACCAGTCTGAAACTCTTCCGTCAGGGAATCTTTGGGCAGTAAAAGGCAATGCTCTACCTATATTGTAATAAATCTCCGTTAGGTTCTGATGTGGATATTTGCAATTCACCGCATCAACCAACGTTTTCTTTTCTTCTTCTGTCATAGCTTCACTTCTTTAGTTTCTGATATTCCGTCTTAGTCATAATTCCTTCTCTGGCTTTATCCATATTTTCGGCATCTTTGTAGAAAATCCAATGTATTATAGGCTTTCCGCCATAAGCAGAAGAATAGGCTTGTTGGAATTTCCACCCCTTATCAACCATGTAATTTGCGGCATCGACCATGCTGTTAAACTTGATTTCTTCACCATTTTCGTCCACAAATTTCAATTTGCTGCTGAGATCTCCCCAAATGTTATATGATGCCTTTGTGCCGAAATCGAATATGATTTTTAGACCAGAAGAAAGGTCTTTCTCAATACCCTTTACCTCGCAATAATAACGATGTTGTGCAAACACATTGCCAACATTACATATAAGGCATAAAGCCAATAAATATTTCATAATAGTCTTGCTCATTTTTTCTTGTTTTATAGTCCTTGTGATACTTTGCTATACACTTGTTGGAAAACTCTTTCATTGATGGCATTCTGGAAACTCTTGTTGTCAAGTTGTTCTTTCATCTGTATAACTGCATCCTTTGTCGGTTCAAGCAGCACGTCAATGCGGCGCAACACCAACATAGGCAGAATGACCTTCTTGTAATCGCCTTTGTTGAAAGCGTTCACAAGTACATCATTGGCTATGTTCCAGATGAACGAGAACAAAAAGTTATATTGTGACTGTTCCATTATGTCTTGTCTTTTATTTAGTACTACGTTCTTTCGCGTCTGAGATAAGTTCCTTCATATCCACAGACAATATCTGTGCAATTTCAAGAAGCGTTGTAAGGTTGGGTTGGGTACGATTGCACACATAGGCATTGACCGTACTAAAACTCTTGCCCATTTTCTTGGAAAGCCAAGTTTGGCTTATTCCTTTCTCCTCTAAAACTGCCTTTATGCGATTTAACTTCATATTTTTATTGCATTTTACCATACAAAAATAATAATTTATTGCGATAATCTATCATAAATAGGCAAAATTTTAGCATTTTATAAGGTGATTTTAGTCGAAGATGCTACAAATCCCACTTTTTATGCTTATTTTTGAAACTTTATGGTTCTGTTTTTAGGTCTTGACTTGAAAGCAATGTCGTAATTTACAAAAGAGATAGACAATCAATGTTCACCTCTTAAAAATATGTAAATTAAGAGCAAAAAAGATAGTTTCTCAGATTTTAGATTTATCTTTGCACTCGTAAACAAAGCGTTCTTTGTATATTGCAAAGTTGTGAAAGAAAAAGAATATCGCTCGTTTCTAAATCGTTAGCAGTTACATTCTTTTAAATACTTAATTCGTTGATATTCAATCAATAAAAGATTTTGTTGTGACTCGCCATGTGGAAGGTAATATTTTTCTCTACTCCCGCTTCCTTGGCCACTTTTTTCAGGTATCGGTTTGCCACCTGGTTGGGCGGTACCGGGAATACATGATTAGTCCGTTTTCCTTTGTGGTATGCTTCATACCTCTTTAATATACAGACAGCAGGTTGCAATAAAGGCAGCATGGCGTGTATGTCCGTTTTCTGACGATAGTAGTTCAGCCACAAGCTTTTGTCGATACCGACATTTATATTTTCATTCGTCAGGTTACTGATGTCGACAAATGACAGTCCGGTGTAGACAGCAAATACAAACACGTCCCTCACGATGGAGAGGTTGACGGGCAAAGGGACTTCCTCGATGCTCTTCAGTTCCTTTTCGGACAGGAATCCTCTTTCTACTTTCGTTTTCTTGGCGTTGAGCAGGCAGACAGGGTTCCGGCTTATCCATTCGTTTTGCAGGGCGACATTCATCACCTTTTTGAAACGCTGGATATGCTTCAATGCACCATTGACAGCGCATACGGTCTCCCCTTCCCTCTTATAGCCTTGCAGATAGGCGTAAAACTCATAAACGAAAGCTTTGTCAATGGCGGTCAAATCATAGTCAGAGACATGGTATTTGATACGTATAAAGTTGAGCAGGTGTTTCTTCGTTACGTGATAGCCGACAAATGTACTGGCACGGAGATTTTTCTTCTCCATGATTTCATGGTAATCAAACAGTGTGCTGATGGTAGAGAACTCATTATCCTGTGTCTGAAACATGAGTTTGAAGTTCTCAATGTTGAGAGGGTAGTTTTTCTGTCTGATTTTGATAACGGTATCTTCGATCGTGATTTTCAAATCTTCGATATACCGGTTGGCTTCTTTGTCATTGGCGGTCTTACCAAGTGACTTTTGCGCAACTGCCGACCATGATTCAGACCGTAGGTATAGTTTCGTGGGAATTTCGTATCTTTGTCCCGAAATCGTAACCCGACATGAAAGAGGTGACAGTTTTTCATTCGTTCTTCCTTTCCTTATCCAGAAAAGAACATTGAAAGTTTGCTTTTTTTGGCTCATCATTGCTTTTTTTTGAGAACCGCTCAAAAAAATATCAAAAAAGAGCATTCGTGTCACCGAATTAGCCACCGAATTAGCGTCAACTTTTTTCGGATGGTATTTGTCAAAGCACAAAAAAACCCGCTAAAATTGCATTTTTAGCGGGTTTTTGTCAGTAAAAAGCTGGTGTTTTGTTGGGCTACCTGGATTCGAACCAGGAATGACAGGACCAGAATCTGTAGTGTTACCATTACACCATAGCCCAATGATTTTCGTTTGCGGGTGCAAAGATACAAATATTTTGGGAATTCAAAACAAATCCGATATTTTTTTTGCAAAAATGTCCAAATAAGCTTTCCAAACAAAAGTATCTCCACTAAAAAACACAAAAATTGAGGGATAACTTTCTTGTATCCAATAAATCAGCGTATATTTGTCAAAAATATCACGTTTATTATCAGAAACAAAGGGTCACCTTTTTTTGTTATAAACAAATAGAGAACATGAATTATTAATCCCAATTACAGGAATGAACGATACTAAAGTATTAATTGAAAAAATAAAAGAAGGAATTCAAGAGAAAAAAGGTAAAAAGATAGTCGTTGCCGATTTAACCAGCATAGAAGATACCATCTGTAAATATTTCGTTATCTGTCAGGGAAATTCTCCCAGTCAAGTGAGTGCAATAGTAGATTCAATCAAGGAATTTACACGCAAAGGTGCGGACAGCAAGCCTTATGCAATCGACGGACTCCGAAATGCAGAATGGGTAGCTATGGACTATGCCGATGTATTGGTACACGTTTTTTTGCCGGAGACAAGAGCTTTTTATAATCTTGAGCACCTCTGGGCAGATGCCAAACTTACTCAAATCCCCGATCTAGACTAATTAATGATTATGGACAATAATAATAGCAATAATAACAATAGCAATAAACCTAACAATAAGGTTAATATGCCCAAGTTCAACCTGAACTGGATGTATATGATTATTGCCCTTATGCTTCTCGGCCTCTGGTGGGGCAGTGATTCAAAAGGAGCAGGAAGCAAAGCTGTAACTTACAGCGAGTTTCAGGACTATGTAAAAAAGGGTTATGTCAGCAAAGTATTGGGTTATGAAGATAAATCAATCGAAGCTTTCCTCAAACCGACTGCCGTAGGGGCTGTTTTTGGAGCCGACTCTACCAAGGTGGGACGCAACCCTGTCATTACAAGTAGAACCCCGTCTACCGATAAACTGGAAGAGTTTTTGCAGGCAGAAAAGGAAGCCGGTCATTTTGACGGTTCATCCGACTATCCGCCCAAATCGGATATTTTCCCCGCAATTCTGATTCAGGTACTCCCGCTTGTCTTGCTGGTTGCGTTATGGATATTCTTCATGCGCCGTATGAGCGGAGGCGGCAGTGGTGGCCCCGGCGGCGTATTTAATGTAGGAAAATCAAAAGCCCAGCTTTTTGAAAAAGGCGGAGCCATCAAGATTACATTTAAAGATGTAGCGGGGCTGGCCGAAGCAAAACAAGAAGTGGAGGAAATCGTAGAGTTCTTAAAGGAACCGCAGAAATATACGGATTTGGGAGGTAAGATACCCAAGGGAGCATTGCTGGTAGGCCCTCCGGGAACCGGTAAAACATTGCTTGCCAAAGCTGTGGCCGGCGAAGCGAATGTACCTTTCTTCTCATTGGCTGGTTCCGACTTCGTGGAAATGTTTGTGGGTGTAGGTGCATCCCGTGTTCGCGACTTGTTTAAACAGGCTAAAGAAAAAGCTCCCTGTATCGTCTTTATTGATGAGATTGATGCCGTAGGACGTGCCCGTGGCAAGAACCCTGCAATGGGAGGAAATGACGAACGCGAAAACACATTGAATCAGTTGCTGACAGAAATGGACGGCTTCGGTTCCAATAGCGGTGTGATTATCCTTGCTGCTACCAACCGTGTAGACGTACTCGACAAGGCACTGCTCCGCGCAGGACGTTTTGACCGTCAGATACACGTGGACCTGCCCGACTTGAACGAACGTAAAGAAGTATTTGGCGTGCATTTGCGCCCGATTAAAATAGACGATAGTGTAGATGTGGACTTGCTGGCACGTCAGACACCGGGATTCTCGGGTGCGGATATTGCCAATGTCTGCAATGAGGCTGCACTGATCGCTGCCCGCCACGGAAAGAAATTCGTAAGCAAGCAGGACTTCCTGGATGCGGTAGACCGCATCATCGGTGGTCTGGAAAAGAAAACCAAGATTACAACGGAAGCAGAAAGACGCTCTATCGCTTTGCATGAAGCAGGACACGCCTCTATCTCCTGGTTGTTGGAATATGCCAACCCATTGATTAAAGTTACAATCGTTCCTCGCGGACGTGCATTAGGAGCTGCCTGGTATCTGCCGGAAGAACGTCAGATCACTACCAAGGAGCAGATGCTGGACGAAATGTGTGCTACTTTGGGAGGACGCGCCGCTGAAGATTTATTCCTCGGCCGCATCTCAACAGGTGCCATGAACGACCTGGAAAGGGTGACTAAGCAGGCATACGGCATGATTGCTTATTTAGGTATGAGCGACAAGCTGCCGAACTTATGTTATTACAACAACGATGAATATTCTTTCAACCGTCCATACAGCGAAAAGACAGCCGAATTGATTGACGAAGAAGTCAAGAGAATGGTAAACGAGCAGTATGACCGTGCCAAGAGAATTCTGTCGGAGAATAAAGAAGGACACAACGAACTGACGCAATTACTGATTGACAAAGAAGTAATCTTCGCGGAAGACGTTGAACGCATCTTCGGTAAACGCCCTTGGGCTTCCCGTTCGGAAGAAATCATGGCTGCTAAAGAAAGTCAGGATGCCGCAAGAGCTGAAAGAGAACTTGCCCAAAAGCTGAAAGAAGAAGAAAAAGAAATCAAAGAAGAGGAAGCTGAAAATACCGCAAAGGAAAAACAAGCACCCATAGACACCAAAGTTGCCGCAGAAGGTAAAAAGGTTACTGTGGAGGGCAAAGTTACCGTAGAGGGTAAATCCAATGAAGAAGAAGCTAACGGGTCCAACTAATTAAAACGAATAGATTTTGATTAATAATTTCATAAAACGAGCTATTACGGGTGTACTCTTCGTTGCCATCTTGGTGGGGGGCATCCTTTATGACGCATTCAGCTTTGGTATTCTGTTTACCGCTATCAGCGCACTGACCATTTATGAGTTCGGACAGCTGGTAAATATGCGCGCAGAAGGAGTGAAGATAAACAAGACTATTAATATGCTCGGCGGGGCTTACCTATTCCTTGCAATCATGGGATTCTGCATTGATGCGGCCGATTCGAAGATATTCATCCCGTATGTGCTTTTATTGCTTTACATGATGATTAGCGAGTTGTATCTGAAAAAGGAAAACCCGGTACTTAACTGGGCTTATTCTATGCTTAGCCAACTTTATATCGGACTACCTTTTGCTTTGCTGAATGTATTAGCATTCCATAACGATCCGGGATCAGAATACAGTAGCGTAAGTTACAATCCTATCCTACCGCTATCTATCTTTATTTTCCTTTGGCTGAATGACACGGGAGCCTATTGCATCGGTTCATTGATCGGCAAACACCGGTTATTTGAACGTATCTCTCCCAAGAAATCATGGGAAGGTTCTATCGGCGGCGGAGTGGTAGCAATCGGAGTATCTTTTATACTCGCTCACTACTTCCCATTTATGTCAATGATTGAATGGGCAGGACTGGCCTTGGTGGTTGTTATATTCGGCACATGGGGCGACCTGACGGAGTCGTTATTGAAACGCCAGTTGCACGTTAAGGATTCGGGAACCATTCTTCCGGGACACGGTGGGATGCTCGACCGCTTTGACAGTTCCCTGATGGCTATACCGGCAGCAGTCGTTTATCTATATGCATTAACATGGTTCTAACGGGGGATTCTTTCTCAATCGATTAGAGCTGAAACAAAATACAAAAGGTCGGGAACTTCTACGGAAGTATCCCGACCTTTTTCACACACAGTAAATCATAGTTAGGTTATCGGATCGAAGAAGTGGAATGAACATCCTTCGCTGCTTCCGGTACACCGACCGGATGATCCAGATCAAGCACAATCACTCTTCCTTCTCCATGTTCTCTTGAGTTTATTGTCACCTTAAACCCTTTGGGTGCTACCCAGGAATCTTTCGGCGTAGGGAAGAATTTTTCCAGATTATAAGAAACTCGTCCCCATCCCCAATAGTCAGTCACATCCTCATATGTATTATAACGCAGTTCCAAATGTATGTAACCATCTTCATCCACATTCAATGTTCCCGGTTCTGACGGTTCGCCCGGCTCTCCCGGTTCCATCTTATTTTGCACAAGGCTGATACGATGTTTCTCCGAACGAGGCAACTCCTGACGGAAAATTACGTTCAGGAACTTTCCTCCCAACCACATATCACCCTGATAAATCAGAATAGGATCATTTCCGAATTCTTCCGCTTCTTCCTCTGTCGACATATCTTCCACTTCTTTTGTCAACAGTTCCTGTATGCCTTCCATCTTCACCTGAACTCCTTTTCCTCCTTCCATGTCATACAAAGGATTGAAAAAAGCCACAACACGTTCACCGTCCACTGGTTTAAACCAAGGAATAGAAGTAGCAACCGGATCAATCACCCCCCAATTATCACCTTCCAAATAATATCCTCCTCCACCGGTTGCACGAACAGTCGCCCAGTCCCAGCTGAAATCTCCAATAGAATAACCATCATCATCACATGATTGCAACATTGGCACTAATGCCAATAATAAGATTCCTAAAAGCCACTTAAATTTTTTCATATCTTTTTCCTTTCATTATTTTAGTCTTCTGCTTTATAAATAAAAAAGCCGTGCATTTACTGCATCGGCTTTACGTTTATTCAGAAAAAGAAAGTTATTTTTTCAACAAACGCAGCATTTCACGAGCTGCATGACGGGGAGCACCGGCAGGTCCTAACCGTTCGGCTACATATTCATACCCCGAAAGCATCTCATTTCTATATGCTTCATTTTCAATGATATTTCTCAATTCGCTCTGCATATTCTTCACGGTCATCGTATCTGCCACCAGTTCTTTGACTACTTCACGGTCGGCAATCAAATTTACCAACGAAATAAATTTCACTGTCAGGATATGACGCCGCAAAAAAGAAACCACTTTCCCGATCGGAGTGTAATAACAAACCACTTGAGGAACACGAAACAATGCCGTCTCAAGCGTAGCTGTACCCGAAGTAACTAAAGCTACATCTGCATGCTGCAACAGGCTATAAGTCTGATCGAAAATGATTTTCACTTTCGCTTCTCCTACATATTGTTTATAATACTCGGGAGCAATGGCAGGTGCACCGGCCAAGACAAGCTGATAATCAGGAAAAGCGGAAGCAGCCTTCAACATATCCGGCAGATTATCTTTGATTTCCTGTTTCCGGCTACCGGCAAGAAGAGCGATAATCGGCTTATCCTCCAATTGGTTCTCCGCAATAAAGTGCTCCTTATTTTTCGGATGAGCTGCCTGATAGGCTGCCACCTCATCCACCGTAGGGTTTCCTACATAGTGAATGGGGTATTGATGCTTTCCTTCGAAGAATTCCACTTCAAAAGGAAGAATGGAGAAAAGCTCATCTACATCTCGTTTTATATTCTTGATACGGTATTCTTTCCACGCCCATATCTTCGGAGAAATATAATAGTAAACCGGTATCTGTGTCTTTGCATGGACAAACTTGGCAATATCAAGATTGAATCCCGGATAATCTACCAGAATAACAACGTCCGGTTCCCAGGAAACAATGTCTTCTTTGCAACGCTTCATATTTGCAAAGATAGTGCGCAGATGGAGTAATACAGGGATAAATCCCATGTATGCCAACTCCTTATAATGCTTCACCATCGTTCCTCCGACAGCCGCCATCAAGTCACCTCCGAAAAAACGGAAATCAGCCTGCGGGTCTTCTGCCTTTAAGGCAGCCATCAGATGAGAGGCGTGCAAGTCGCCGGAAGCTTCACCGACAATCAGATAATACTTCATTGAGTTGAGAGTTGAGAGTTGAGAGTTGGTAGGGATAGATGACTAACAGGGCGTCATGCTTTCTTTTTCAAATTTCAACTAATTAAACCATTTATTAAGTTCGTCCATAAAGTGATAAGCCGTCACGTCAACCGTAGTCGGGGTGATAGCAACATAACCATTTGCCAAAGCCCAATGATCGTTCTTCTCGTTTTCAGGTTCATGATCGGTAAATTCACCGGTCAGCCAAAAATAGTTAGAATCATTCAGACGAGGGCAGGCAGCCCATTCATTCGTCCAACGTCCTTTCGCCTGTTCACAGATTTTCACTCCTTTTATATCGGCTGTATCGGGGAAGTTCACATTCAGACAAGTTAAAGGAGGAAGTCCTTTTTCCAAGATCATAGCAGCGATATTGCGGATATAAAGTCCGGCAGCTTCAAAATCAGCATCGGGTGCATGATTGCACAAGGAGAAGCCAATAGAAGGAATTCCATTCAAACAGCCCTCAAAAACCACTCCCATCGTACCGGAATAATGCACGTTGGTGGCAGAATTATCTCCATGATTGATACCGCCGACTATCAGATCCGGAGTCCGATCGAGCACTGTGTTTCGTGCCAATTTGATGCAATCGGTCGGTGTTCCCGAACATTTATAAACAGTCAAGCCCACTTCTTTCTTTACTAACTGGTAATGAACCGGCTGCGTCACCGTCAGCGCACACCCACTACCGGAACGCGGAGCATCAGGTGCCATCACTATAATCTCACCCAAAGGGCGAAGAAACTTCACCAGTTCATTAATACCTTTAGCCATCACGCCATCGTCATTCGAAACAAGTATCAACGGCTTCTCTTTTTCCATATATTCAATCCTTTCCTTTTTTATATTCGCACAAAAGTAACAAAAAGAAGCCGTACCACCAAACACCTCCCCGCATCAGATCGAAAAGTCTCTTTCACCCCCACTCCTACCCGTTTACAAATCTTAATCTTCTGCAAGCGAGCAAAAAAAGAAATAAATATCCAATATAAATATGTATATTTGCAAGCTCATAAAGAGAAAGGTAAATGATGAACCTGTCGAAGTTTGGTAACCGTTTCGTCCGACAGTTATTAACAAAACAGGCGACTTATCAACAGAAATTGCAAAGTTTCTCTTTTTTCGTAGGCGCTCTAAGGATTTATCACTTATTTCGCTGCCAATAAATTTAGAGAATATGGGAAAAATTATTGCTTTGGCCAATCAAAAAGGCGGTGTAGGAAAGACAACGACTACGATTAATCTCGCAGCTTCACTTGCTACACTGGAAAAAAAGGTACTCGTGATAGATGCCGACCCGCAAGCTAATGCCTCTTCCGGTCTGGGAGTAGACATCAAGCAGTCGGAATGCACTATCTATGAATGTATTATTGACAGAGCCAACGTACAGGACGCTATCCTTGATACGGAGATTGATTCTTTGAAAGTAATCTCTTCGCACATCAATCTCGTAGGAGCAGAGATTGAAATGCTGAACCTCCCAAACCGAGAAAAGATACTAAAAGAAGTACTCACGCCTTTGAAGAAAGAATATGACTATATCCTGATAGACTGTTCGCCTTCATTAGGACTGATCACGATCAATGCCCTGACGGCAGCCGACTCCGTGATTATCCCCGTTCAAGCTGAATATTTTGCTCTTGAAGGTATCAGCAAATTGTTGAATACCATCAAAATCATCAAGTCGAAACTGAATCCGGCTTTAGAAATCGAAGGTTTCTTACTGACAATGTATGACTCCCGTCTGCGTCAGGCTAATCAGATTTACGACGAAGTGAAACGTCATTTCCAGGAACTGGTGTTCAACACCGTTATTCAACGAAATGTGAAATTGAGCGAGGCTCCCAGCTACGGTGTCCCGACCATCCTTTACGATGCGGAATCTACCGGCGCCAAAAATCACCTGGCCCTTGCTAAAGAGATTATCAACCGAAATAAATAAAAGAAAGAAGAAGATATGGCAACACAAAAAAGAAATGCATTAGGACGTGGTCTCGACGCCTTGCTCTCAATGGATGATGTGAAAACCGAAGGGTCTTCTTCCATTAATGAAATAGAGCTGGCAAAGATTACTGTCAATCCCAACCAGCCCCGCCGTGAGTTTGACGAAACAGCATTGCAGGAACTGGCTGATTCCATTGCGGAAATCGGTATCATCCAACCTATTACCTTACGCAAACTCTCGGACGATGAGTATCAGATCATCGCGGGAGAACGTCGTTATCGTGCATCACAAAGAGCAGGACTGAAAACGATCCCTGCTTATATACGCACTGCCGACGACGAAAACATGATGGAAATGGCGCTGATTGAAAATATCCAGCGTGAAGACCTGAATGCCGTAGAAATCGCACTTGCCTACCAGCATCTGCTCGATCAGTACGAACTGACACAGGAACGTCTTAGCGAACGTATCGGAAAGAAACGAACGACGATCGCCAACTACCTGCGCTTACTGAAATTGCCGGCTCCGATACAGATGGCCCTGCAAAACAAGCAGTTGGACATGGGACATGCCCGTGCACTGATTTCATTAGGCGACCCTAAACTACAAGTTAAAATATTCGAAGAAATACAAGAACACGGATATTCAGTCCGCAAAGTAGAAGAAATTGTTAAATCATTAAGCGAAGGAGAAGCTGTGAAAAGCGGCACACGGAAAATAACACCCAAACGTGGTAAACTTCCTGAAGAATTCAACTTATTGAAGCAACAACTCTCCGGCTTTTTCAACACCAAGGTACAACTCACCTGCTCTGAAAAGGGAAAAGGCAAGATCAGTATTCCTTTCGGGAACGAGGAGGAACTGGAACGTATCATGGAAATCTTCGATACGCTAAAGAAGTAAATGACAAGAAAAAGTAAGAAATATCAGTTACTAGTCAGCGCCCTGCTTCTCTGTTTTTTACAGGTGGCAGGGATTGATGTGTATGCACAATCCACAGTTACTCCGGCACGGAAAGATACAACAATCATACAGCGAGAAGCGCCGAAAGCCCGTGCACGAAGGCATCGTGATCCGATTATACAAGACTCGGTGAAGAAGGATTCTATCCAAATCATACCATCCAAAGAACTTCCGGCCATCGACAGTTTGTCAGCTGCTAAAATACAGATAGCGGACAGCTTGGATGCAGCCAACAAGAAAGAGCTGAAAAAGATAGAGCAACCTGCCTCCATTGTTGTAAAGACCGACACTGTGCCGCCACCTGCTCAAGATATCAACAAGAAAATATTTATCCCGAATCCGACCAAAGCAACGTGGCTGGCAGTCGTATTCCCCGGTGGAGGACAGATTTACAACCGTAAATACTGGAAATTACCTATTATATATGGAGGATTTGCGGGTTGTGCTTACGCCTTAAGTTGGAACGGTAAGATGTACAAAGACTATTCGCAAGCCTATCTGGACATTATGGACAGCAATCCGAATACGAAAAGTTACGAAGATTTGTTGCCCCCGAACTCCACTTATAATGAGGAGCAGCTAAAAAACACACTAAAAAGAAGAAAAGATATGTTCCGTCGTTATCGGGACCTTAGTATATTTGCTTTTATCGGAGTTTACCTGATCTCTATCATCGACGCTTATGTAGATGCAGAGTTGTCTAACTTCGATATAACCCCCGACTTGAGTATGAAAGTAGAACCGGCTGTAATCGACAATAACAACCAGTTCCGCTCCAACAGTTTTAAAAACAAGTCGGTTGGTCTGCAATGCGTATTACGATTTTAAAAAACACAATTTAGATTGATCTTATTATTGAAGCATGAAGAAATTAGTTAACTATTGTTCGATTATTTTTCTTTTACTAGTGGCCACGTCGCAGGTAAAAGCGCAAAGTGTAGATGTAGTGATTCGTGAAAATGGAACTGAACGCAAAGAAAGCATCGACCTGCCTAAAAGTATGACTTATCCACTTGACAGTCTATTGAATGACTGGAAAGCTAAAAATTATATTGATTTAGGCAAGGATTGCAGTACGGCTGAAATCAATCCTTTATTCAGTGACTCTGTCTATATCGACCGCTTGTCACGCATCCCGGCCATCATGGAAATGCCTTATAATGATATTATCCGCAAATTCATCGATATGTATGCAGGACGCTTGCGCAATCAGGTTTCTTTCATGCTAAGTGCCTGCAACTTCTATATGCCGATCTTTGAAGAAGCACTGGATGCATACGGACTTCCACTGGAACTAAGATATCTGCCGATTATCGAATCTGCGTTGAACCCATCAGCCGTATCACGTGCAGGTGCTTCCGGTCTGTGGCAATTTATGATTGGTACAGGTAAGATCTATGGTTTGGAATCAAACAGCCTGGTAGATGAACGCCGTGACCCGATTAAAGCGACTTGGGCTGCCGCACGTTACCTCAAAGAAATGTATGATATCTATGGAGACTGGAACCTGGTAATTGCTGCTTATAACTGTGGCCCCGGTACAATCAATAAGGCAATCCGCCGTGCCAATGGCGAAACTGATTATTGGAAAATCTACAATTATCTGCCTAAAGAAACACGTGGCTATGTGCCTGCCTTTATCGCTGCCAACTATGTGATGACTTACTACTGCGATCACAATATCTGCCCGATGGAAACTAATATTCCGGCAAGTACTGACACAGTGCAAGTAAACAAAAATCTGCACTTCGAACAAATCGCTGACCTTTGTAATGTACCTCTGGATCAGATCAAGAGTCTGAATCCGCAATATAAGAAGCAAATGATTCCGGGTGACAGCAAACCTTATACGTTAAGACTGCCTATTGACGCGATCAGTACTTTTATCGATAAGCAAGATACGATTTATACGCATCGTGCCGATGAGTTGTTCCGCAACCGGAAAACCGTTGCTGTAAAGGATATTACACCTGCAACCCGCAAAACGACATCAGCAGTTGCCGGTAAGGGAAATCTGACCTATTATACAATAAAAAGTGGAGACACTTTATCCACTATTGCCAGAAAGTATGGTGTCACAATTAAGGATATACAAAGGTGGAATGGAATGTCTAGCACTAAAATTGCAGCAGGAAAACGATTGAAAATATACAAATAAATAACTTCCTGCTTGCATCGTTCGGAAATTTGCTTATTTTTGCAGAACTAAGCAAGTGAAAGGATAACAATTATGGATAATCTGGCCCCCAAAGAAATAGCTGACGAAGAGATGATTAATCAGGCGTTCCACGAACTACTGAATGATTATCTCAATACTAAGCATCGCAAAAAAGTTGAAATCATTACGAAGGCTTTCAACTTTGCCAATCAGGCGCATAAAGGTATCAAACGCCGTTCGGGCGAACCTTATATTATGCACCCGATTGCCGTTGCCAGCATTGTATGCAATGAAATAGGTCTCGGTTCCACTTCTATATGTGCAGCCTTGCTGCATGATGTGGTAGAGGACACTGATTACACAGTGGAAGACATCGAGAATATCTTTGGTCCGAAGATCGCCCAGATTGTGGACGGACTGACTAAAATATCCGGTGGAATCTTCGGTGACCGCGCTTCGGCACAGGCAGAGAACTTCAAGAAGTTGCTGCTCACCATGTCGAACGACATCCGGGTCATTCTTATCAAGATAGCAGACCGCTTGCACAACATGCGTACCCTTGGTTCCATGTTACCCAACAAGCAATATAAGATTGCAGGCGAAACGCTTTACATCTATGCTCCACTTGCCAACCGCTTGGGGCTTTATAAGATAAAAACGGAGCTTGAGAATCTAAGCTTCAAATATGAACATCCCGAAGAATATGCGGAAATAGAAGAGAAGTTGAATGCTACTGCCGCTGAACGTGACAAGGTTTTCAACGACTTCACGGCCCCGATTCGTACCCAACTGGATAAGATGGGATTGAAATACCGGATACTTGCCCGTGTAAAATCAATCTATTCCATCTGGAACAAGATGCAGACCAAACATGTTCCTTTCGAAGAAATATACGATTTACTGGCTGTTCGAATCATCTTCGAACCACGTAATGAAGAAGAAGAGCTCAATGACTGTTTCGATATCTACGTTTCTATCTCCAAGATATACAAACCCCACCCGGACCGTTTGCGCGATTGGGTCAGCCATCCTAAAGCTAATGGTTATCAGGCATTGCACGTCACTCTGATGGGTAACAACGGACAATGGATTGAAGTCCAGATTCGTAGTGAACGGATGAATGACGTTGCCGAACAAGGTTTCGCAGCCCACTGGAAATACAAAGAAGGAGGAGGCAGCGAGGATGAAGGTGAATTGGAAAAATGGTTAAGAACGATTAAGGAGATATTAGATGATCCGCAACCGGATGCCATTGACTTTCTGGATACCATTAAGCTAAATTTATTTGCTTCTGAAATATTCGTGTTCACTCCTAAAGGCGAACTGAAGACTATGCCGCAGAACTCTACGGCTCTCGACTTTGCATTTTCCCTGCACACGGATATTGGTAGCCATTGTATTGGCGCCAAAGTCAATCATAAATTAGTGCCGTTGAGCCACAAATTGCAAAGTGGTGACCAAGTTGAAATCCTTACTTCAAAATCGCAACGCGTACAACCGCAATGGGAAGTTTTTGCAACCACTGCCCGTGCCCGCGCCAAGATAGCAGCCATTCTCCGCAAAGAGCGTAAAGCAAACCAGAAGATAGGAGAAGAAATCCTTAGTGAGTTTCTGAAAAAGGAGGAAGTCCGTCCGGAAGAAGCTGTTATCGAAAAGCTACGCAAACTGCATAATGCCAAGAATGAGGAAGAACTGCTGGCTGCCATTGGCAGTAAAGCAATCGTTTTGGGAGAAGCGGACAAGAATGAACTGAAAGAAAAGCAAACCAGTAACTGGAAGAAATATCTGACTTTCTCTTTCGGCAATAGCAAAGAGAAGCAGGAAGAGAAAGAATCGCAGGAAAAAGAAAAAATCAACCCGAAAGAGGTGCTCAAACTGACGGAAGAAAGTTTGCAGAAGAAATATATCATGGCCGAATGTTGCCATCCTATTCCCGGTGATGATGTATTGGGATATGTGGATGAAAACGACCGGATCATTATCCACAAACGCCAATGCCCTGTTGCCGCCAAACTGAAGAGCAGTTATGGCAACCGTATATTAGCAACAGAATGGGATACACACAAAGAATTATCTTTCCTGGTATATATATATATAAAAGGTATAGACAATATGGGACTTTTGAATGAAGTCACCCAGGTTATCTCCAGGCAGCTCAATGTAAATATCCGTAAGCTAACCATCGAAACCGAAGATGGTATCTTTGAAGGAAAAATTCAGTTATGGGTACATGATGTGGATGATGTAAAAACCATCTGCAACAATCTGAAGAAAATACAGAATATCAAACAGGTGAGCCGTGTAGAAGAATAGCTTTCAAACGGTAAATAAGAAAACGATGAACGGTGAATAAGTTGCAGTATCATGCAAATTGTTCACCGTTCATTTTGTTATGAGGTTTCTTGCCTATCGAATCCATGATCGATTAGCATTTATTTATTCCCGTCCATCCAATTCGCGTTTAATAGCCAAAAGCTCTTCTTTTATCGCTTTCAGCTTATTTACAATCTCATAATTACGAACCGTAGCTTCTTTATTATCCTTCAAACGTTGCCGGGCACCGGGAAGTGTCATGCCCTTTTCTTTTACCAAATGATAGATAAGACCGATCGTTTCTACGTCTTCTTTGCGGTACTGACGTATTCCTCTTCCCGCTGTCTTAGGAGAGATTTGCGGAAATTCCTTTTCCCAAAAACGGAGCAATGACGGATTGACTCCGAACATGTCGGCAACCTCCCCTATTGAATAATATAGCTTCAATTCTTTGTCTGTATTAAGCATAACACTCCTGTTTTAAGATTTTAATCGAATACTTTACCATGATTGGCTGCCAACTGAATCATCTTTTCATAATCTTCGGCACTCAAATCCATGAAATAATAATTGACCGGATTCACTACCTGCCCTTTCACGTGCACTTCATAATGCAGATGCGGACCGGTACTTTTTCCTGTACTACCCACTTTTCCGATAATCTCACCACGTACCACTTTCTTTCCGACTTTCGTATTAAATCCCTGCAAGTGAGCATACCGAGTGAGATACCCGAAGCCATGATCTATCTCAATGGTATTACCATATCCGGTTTCCCATCCCACTTTCACCACTGTTCCGTTTCCGGTAGCATATACATCCGTTCCCGGATGAGCAGAGAAGTCCATGCCTGCATGGAACTTTGTCGTACCATAAATAGGATCGATACGTGTACCATAACCGGATGCTGTCTGACGAAGATCCTTATTCGAAATAGGCTGTATGGCCGGAATACATTTCAGCATCTCATCATGGTTCTTACACATATCAATCACATCATCGAAAGATTTCGACTGGATATAAAGCCTTTTGGAAAGCACGTCCAATTTTTGAGTCGTGTTCACCACCAGCTTGGCATTCGCCAAATCCATCAGTTCTTCGTAACGGTTCGTCCCGCCATAACCTGCCTGACGAATAGCCGGAGAAACAGGATCTGCCTGTAAAATCACTCGATACAGATTATCGTCACGTTGCTGAATATCCTGAAGCACCCCCATAGCGTCGTCCAAACGCCGGGAAAGCACATTGTACTGCGCCAAAAGACGGCTGTTTTCAATTCTTAATTCCTTCTCCGACGGAGAACCAAAAATCAAAAGCAATACAATAAAGCAACCTGCTCCCAACCCCATTCCATAGAAAAGCCGACGCAGGATACTAAGCGCACGCTGCCGTACGGTAGGGTAAATTCGATCATAAGTCTGGGTCTGTGGATTATAGATGTAGTATACTTTGCGCATCTTTTTGGAAATATTTCGCTTGTTAATACGGCAAAAGTAATAAAAACAAGCTATCTTTGCACAGTTTTTACGAATTTATGAGTTGTGATTTATGATTTATTGGGGATTCTTCCCCTCTCTCATATCCCACAGCCCATAATTCATAATTCATAAATCATAATTCTTCATTATATGTTGACTGCAAAAGAGATCAGAGATTCATTCAAGAATTTCTTTGAGTCGAAAGGACACCACATCGTTCCCTCGGCTCCGATGGTGATTAAAGATGACCCTACCCTGATGTTTACGAACGCGGGTATGAACCAGTTTAAAGATATTATTTTGGGTAACCATCCGGCGAAATACCAAAGAGTCGCGGACTCGCAAAAATGTTTGCGTGTAAGCGGAAAGCATAATGACCTGGAAGAAGTAGGACACGATACGTACCACCACACCATGTTTGAAATGCTTGGTAACTGGTCGTTCGGCGATTACTTCAAGAAAGAAGCGATCAGCTGGGCGTGGGAATATCTGGTAGAAGTCTTGAAACTGAATCCGGAACATCTCTATGCAACCGTATTTGAAGGAAGTCCCGAAGAAGGATTGAGCCGTGACGACGAAGCTGCTTCTTATTGGGAACAGTTCTTGCCAAAGGATCACATCATCAACGGTAACAAACACGACAACTTCTGGGAAATGGGTGATACAGGACCTTGCGGACCTTGTTCCGAAATCCATATCGACCTCCGTCCTGCTGAAGAACGCGCCAAGATCTCCGGTCGCGACCTCGTGAACCACGATCATCCGCAGGTAATTGAAATCTGGAATCTCGTATTCATGCAATACAACCGCAAAGCAGATGGCAGCCTTGAGCCGCTTCCTGCAAAGGTTATTGACACCGGTATGGGATTCGAACGCCTTTGTATGGCTTTACAAGGAAAAACATCCAACTACGATACAGACGTATTCCAGCCAATGCTGAAAGCTATTGCAGCTATGTCGGGTACAGAATACGGAAAAGATAAGCAGCAGGACATCGCCATGCGTGTAATTGCCGACCATATCCGTACTATTGCATTCTCTATCACAGACGGTCAGTTGCCTTCTAACGCGAAAGCTGGTTATGTGATCCGCCGTATCCTTCGCCGTGCTGTTCGTTACGGATATACTTTCCTCGGACAGAAACAGGCATTTATGTATAAGTTGCTTCCTGTATTGATTGATAATATGGGAGAAGCTTATCCTGAGCTGGTTGCACAAAAGACACTGATTGAAAAAGTAATCAAGGAAGAAGAAGAATCATTCCTCCGCACTTTGGAAACTGGTATCCGTCTATTGGACAAGACAATGGAAGATACCAAAGCCAATGGAAAAACTGAAATCAGCGGTAAAGATGCTTTTACTTTATATGATACATTCGGTTTCCCGCTCGACTTGACAGAGCTGATTCTCCGTGAAAACGGAATGACTGTCAACATTGAAGAGTTCAATGAAGAAATGCAGCAACAGAAACAGCGTGCACGTAATGCCGCCGCCATCGAAACAGGTGACTGGATTGTACTGAAAGAAGGGACTACTGAATTCGTTGGTTACGATTACACTGAATACGAGGCTTCTATCCTTCGTTACCGTCAGATCAAACAAAAGAACCAGACATTGTATCAGATTGTACTCGACTATACTCCGTTCTATGCAGAAAGTGGTGGTCAGGTAGGTGATACAGGTGTATTGGTGAGCGAGTTCGAGACGATTGAAGTGGTCGACACAAAGAAAGAGAATAATCTTCCGATACATATTACCAAAAAGCTACCCGAACATCCGGAAGCTCCGATGATGGCTTGTGTAGATACCGACAAACGTGCTGCCTGCGCAGCCAATCACTCGGCGACCCACTTGCTGGATGCTGCTTTACGTGAAGTATTGGGTGAACACATCGAACAGAAAGGTTCATTGGTTACACCGGATTCATTGCGTTTCGACTTCTCTCACTTCCAGAAAGTGACCGATGAAGAAATCCGTAAAGTTGAACATATCGTCAATGCAAGAATCCGCGCTAATATCCCATTGAAAGAATATCGCAATATTCCTATCGAGGAAGCTAAAGAGTTGGGAGCTATCGCTCTCTTTGGTGAAAAGTATGGCGACAGAGTTCGTGTGATCCAGTTCGGCACTTCTATCGAGTTCTGCGGTGGTACACACGTAGCTGCAACCGGAAATATCGGTATGGTAAAAATCATCTCCGAAAGTTCTGTTGCTGCCGGCGTTCGCCGTATTGAAGCTTATACCGGAGCACGCGTGGAAGAAATGCTGGATACAATACAAGATACACTTAGCGACTTGAAGGCTCTCTTCAACAATGCTCCTGACTTGGGTATTGCAATCCGCAAATATCTGGATGAAAATGCAGGATTGAAGAAGCAGGTGGAAGACTTCATGAAAGAAAAAGAAGCAGCGCTGAAGGAAAGACTGTTGAAGAATATACAAGAAATTCACGGCATCAAAGTGGTTAAGTTCTGTGCTCCGCTACCGGCAGAAGTAGTGAAGAATATCGCTTTCCAACTTCGTGGTGAGATTACAGAAAACTTGTTCTTCGTTGCCGGAAATATAGATAACGGAAAACCGATGCTGACAGTCATGCTTAGCGACAATCTGGTTGCGAGTGGTCTGAAAGCTGGCAATTTAGTGAAAGAAGCTGCCAAACTAATTCAAGGCGGTGGCGGTGGTCAGCCTCACTTTGCAACCGCAGGAGGTAAAAACACTGACGGACTACCGGCAGCTGTTGAAAAAGTACTGGAGCTAGCAGGAATCTAAAAGTAAATGAAAAGGAGTCTAATAAAAAGATAATAGGCTCGTTTTACATAAAGATTTAAAATTAGGCGCAGATTACGCGAATTACACGGATTTTTTATTCTTAAAACCGTGTAATCTACGAAATCCGCGCCTAAATATTACACTAATCGAGGCACCGATAAGCACTGTCCGGCACCGAGGAATATCGACCGGATGTAGAAGTCTATTTGTCTCTCTTAAAAAATATTAAGCCTATAATTTAGGCTTGTCACAGTTTTTTTCTACCTTTGTGACCAGATTAATTATTTTTCTTATCCTTCAAATAAATAAAATAAGTAATCACTAATACCTAAAGAATGATGAGAACACCTGCTTATCTATGCCTGCTGTTAACCTGCATGCTCATTTCTTGTACCCCTACGCAAGAAAAACACGAAATAGATTACACATCTTATGTAAATCCATTTATCGGAACAGACTTCACTGGAAACACTTATCCTGGTGCCCAAGCTCCTTTCGGCATGGTGCAACTTAGCCCGGATAATGGACTCCCCGGATGGGACCGTATCTCTGGTTATTTCTATCCGGATAGTACGATTGCCGGTTTCAGCCACACGCATCTCTCCGGCACTGGAGCGGGAGATTTGTATGACATCTCTTTCATGCCTGTCACTCTTCCCTACAAAGAAGCGGAAGCACCGCTTGGCATCCATTCTAAATTCTCCCACAAGGATGAAAGTGCTCATGCCGGTTATTATCAAGTACGCCTGACTGATTATAACATCAACGTCGAACTGACTGCCACCGAGCGTTGTGGTATCCAACGTTATACGTTTCCGGAAGCCCAATCTGCTATCTTCTTAAATCTGAAGAAAGCCATGAACTGGGATTTTACCAACGATTCTCATATCGAAGTCGTAGACTCCGTCACCATTCAAGGTTACCGTTTCTCCGACGGCTGGGCACGCGATCAACACATCTATTTCCGCACCCGATTCTCCAAGCCTTTTGAGAAAATAGAACTGGACACAACTGCCATCACCAAAGACAATAAACGTATCGGCACCGCTGTTATCGCCCGCTTCGATTTCAATACCCAAAAGGATGAACAGATATTAGTAAACACTGCCATTTCCGGTGTCAGTATGGAAGGAGCAGCCAAAAACCTGCAAGCTGAAGTCCCCGAAAATGACTTCGACAAATACTTGGCGGAAACAAAAGCAAACTGGAACCGCCAGCTCGGAAAGATTGAAATAAAAGGTGATAATGAGAACGATAAAGTGAACTTCTACACCGCTCTCTATCACTCAATGATTGCTCCAACTATTTACAGTGATGTAGACGGAGCTTACTACGGTCCCGATAAGAAAGTACACCAGACCGACGGCTGGGTTAATTATAGCACCTTCTCCCTATGGGATACATACCGTGCCGCCCACCCGCTCTTTACTTATACCGAACCCGAGCGTGTCAACGACATGGTGAAATCCTTCATCGCCTTCTACGAACAGAATGGCCGTCTGCCAGTGTGGAACTTCTACGGAAGTGAAACAGACATGATGATCGGTTATCATGCTGTTCCTGTTATTGTAGACGCCTATCTGAAAGGAATCGGCGACTTCGACGCAAAGAAAGCCTTGGATGCTTGCATAGCAACGGCTAATCTGGATAATTACCGCGGCATCGGACTCTACAAAGAATTAGGATACATACCTTACAACGTAACAGACCACTACAACGCAGAAAACTGGTCGTTATCCAAAACACTGGAATACGCTTTCGATGACTATTGCATTGCCGAAATGGCGAAGAAGATGGGCAAACAAGACATTGCGGACGAATTTTATAAACGTTCTCAAAACTACAAGAATGTATATAACCCCGCTACTTCTTTCATGCAGCCACGTGACGACAAAGGCACCTTTATCAAGGACTTCAAAGCCGATGACTATACGCCACACATCTGCGAAAGCAACGGATGGCAATACTTTTGGTCTGTACAGCATGACATTAACGGACTGATCGACCTTGGAGGAGGTAAAAACCGATTTGCCGAAAAACTGGACAGTATGTTCACCTATCATCCGGCAGCAGATGACGAACTACCTATCTTCAGCACGGGCATGATAGGACAGTATGCGCATGGCAATGAACCGAGCCATCATGTTATTTATCTGTTCAATGCTATAGGACACGAAAATCGCACACAAGAATATGTAGCCAAAGTGATGAACGAGCTCTACAAAAACGAACCAGCCGGTCTTTGTGGCAACGAAGATTGCGGACAGATGTCAGCATGGTATGTATTCAGTGCGATGGGATTCTACCCCGTCAATCCCGTCAGTGGAAAATACGAGATAGGTACTCCCCTATTCCCGGAAATGCAATTACATCTGGCGAATGGAAAGACTTTCACCGTACTGGCCCCCAAAGTGAACAAAGAAAATATCTATATCCAATCCATCAAAATAGATGGAAAACCGTATGACAAAACGTATCTTACTCACGAGCAAATCATGAGTGGAGCAACTGTCGAATTCGAAATGAGTAACACCCCTAAAGCAATTGGAGTCATATTCGAAGAAAATACCCCATAAGCCAAACCTGAACAACCAATTGAGAGAATGAACGAAAACTTCGATATAACCTATAAAGCACTATTTCGCCGGTACTATCCCAGCCTGATTTTCTATGCAACCCGTCTGGTGGGAGAAGAAGAAGCAGAGGATGTAGTGCAGGACGTATTTGTAGAATTATGGAAGCGAAAAGACCACATAGAGATAGGCGACCAAATCCAGGCCTTTCTCTATCGTGCCGTTTACACCCGTGCCCTTAACGTCTTGAAACACCGCAGTGTGGAAGAAGGTTATTGTGTTGCCATGGAAGAAATCAACCAAAGACGCGCAGAATTCTATCAACCGGACAACAACGAAGTAATTCGGAGGATCGAAGATAAGGAACTCCGCAAAGAAATTCATGATGCAATTAATGAACTCCCTGACAAATGCAAAGAGGTTTTCAAACTTAGCTATCTACATGATATGAAAAACAAGGAAATAGCCGATATTCTCGGAGTTTCACTCCGCACGGTGGAAGCCCATATGTATAAGGCTTTAAAATACTTGCGTGGCCGACTTGATCCTCTTTGGACGATTCTTTTCTTATTTTTATGGCGATTATAATAAGTGTTTTTGCGTTTTGAATTGTATTACTAATATGAAGGAAAAGAAAATGAGTAATCTGAGTGAAGAAATAATAAACAGATATCTGACAGGACAGTGTTCTGAAGAAGAGCTTATCGAGGTCAATGCCTGGATGAAGGAATCGGAAGAAAATGCCCGCCAGCTCTTTCGCATGGAAGAAATTTATCATTTGGGTAAATTCGACCAGTACACTGATGAACAACGGATACTTCGTGCGGAAAAACAACTCTATAAAAAGCTGGACGAAGAGAAAGGTAAACAGAGCAAAATACTAAGCATGCATCGCTGGATGAAATATGCCGCAGTGATTGCTGTGATGTTGGTCATGGGTGGTGGAGTCGGATATTGGTTCTATCAAAACGGAAACAATCAACAAATGATGGTTGCAGTAGCCAGCGAAGGCATTGTTAAGGAGGTAGTCTTACCGGATGGTAGCAAGGTTTGGCTGAACAATGCAGCAACCTTGAAATATCCACGTGAGTTCTCCGAAAAGGAACGCAATGTCTACCTGGAAGGAGAAGCTTATTTTGAGGTCACCAAAAACCGCCATAAGCCATTCACCGTTCAAAGTGATGCAATACGCGTACGCGTATTGGGAACTACGTTCAATTTAAAATCCGATAAACGTTGCCGAATAGCAGAGGCGACACTTATTGAAGGTGAGATTGAAGTAAAAGGCAATAAGGAAGAGGGGCAGATTATCCTCACTCCGGGACAACGTGCGGAACTGAACAAAAATAATGGACGATTGACCGTGAAACAAGTGGATGCCAAGTTGGATGCTGTTTGGCACGATAATCTGATTCCATTCCAAAAAGCAGATATCTTCACCATCACCAAAGCGCTGGAGCGTTTCTATGATGTGAAAATCATTCTGTCTCCTGACATTCAGACGGGTAAAACTTACTCCGGTGTACTGAAAAGGAAATCGAATATCGAGTCAGTGTTGAAATCATTGCAAAACTCTATACCTATTGATTATAAAATTGTCGGAAACAATATCTTCATTTCTCCCAAATAAGAAGTAAAAGATGAACCGGCTAAAACTTAAAAGCTATTAATACCATGAAATTAAAAACATTCCTAATAGTAGGATGTTTAGGAGGTTTATTCACACTTAGCTCCTGTACAGCCCCCACTAATGTAAAAGACTATAGTGCTTACGTCAACCCTTTCATCGGTACCGGTGGACATGGTCATACCTTCCCCGGAGCGGTAGTTCCCCACGGGATGATTCAGCCCAGTCCGGACACCCGGATCGATGGTTGGGATGCTTGTTCCGGTTATTATTATGCCGACTCTACCATCAATGGCTTCTCACACACCCACGTCAGCGGTACAGGTTGTTGCGACTATGGAGATGTCTTGCTCATGCCAACTGTGGGTAAACAACAATATCGTACAACCGATCCCCAAAGCCAACGCCTAGCATACGCTTCCTCTTTCTCACATAAGAATGAAATCGCAGAACCAGGATATTATTCTGTCTTTCTTGATACTTACCAGGTGAAAGCTGAAATTTCATCCACCAAACGAGGAGCAATCCATCGCTATACTTTTCCCGAAAACGCCGAATCCGGATTTATCATCGACCTGGATTACAGCCTGCAACGACAGACTAACTCCGAGATGGAAATAGAAGTAATAAGCGATACGGAAATCTGTGGACACAAGAAAACAACTTATTGGGCTTTCGACCAATATATCAACTTCTACGCTAAATTTTCCAAGCCATTCTCTTATACGCTCGTTACGGATTCTATCACCATGGACAATGGCAAACGGCTTCCTGTCTGCAAAGCATTATTGCATTTCAACACCAGTAAAGACGAGCAGGTTCTTGTTAAAGTAGGTGTGTCCGCTGTCGATATTGCCGGTGCACGGAAGAACGTTGAATCAGAAATACCCGGATGGGATTTCGAGAAAGTACGTAAAGACGCACGTACGGCATGGAATGAATATCTTTCCAAAATTGATATTACAACTTCCGATAAAGAAGATAAAGCCATCTTCTACACGGCCCTCTATCATACGGGAATCAGTCCAAATCTGTTCACTGATGCAGACGGACGTTATTTAGGAATGGATCTTGAAGTGCATCAAGGAGACACCCTTAATCCGATATACACTGTATTTTCTTTATGGGATACTTTCCGTGCGCTACATCCGCTAATGACTATCATTGATCCTGATCTGAATAATCACTTTATCAATTCGTTAATTAAGAAGCATCAGGAAGGTGGGATATACCCCATGTGGGACTTGGCTTCCAATTACACCGGCACTATGATTGGTTATCATGCTGTTCCGGTCATCGTGGATGCCTACATGAAAGGGTATCGCAATTTTGATGCCAAAGAGGCTTATAAAGCCTGCCTGCGTGCCGCCGAATATGACACTACCGGCATCAAATGTCCGGATTTGGTATTGCCTCATCTCATGCCTAAAGCAAAATATTATAAGAATGCCATCGGATATATCCCTTGTGACCGCGAAAACGAATCAGTGGCCAAAGCTCTGGAATATGCGTATGATGACTGGTGTATCTCTATCTTTGCAGAAGCAATGGGTGATTTTGAATCCAAAGCAAAGTATGAACGCTTTGCCAAGGCGTACGAATTTTATTTCGACAAATCAATCCGCTTCATGCGTGGACTGGACTCAAAAGGTGAATGGCGTACTCCATTCAATCCGCGTGCATCTACTCACCGCAGCGATGATTATTGTGAAGGAACAGCTTGGCAATGGACTTGGTTTGTGCCGCATGATGTAGAAGGATTAGTCAATCTGATGGGTGGAGAAGATGCTTTTGTCCAGAAACTCGATTCCTTATTCTCGGCCGATTCATCACTTGAAGGTGAGACAACCTCATCAGATATCAGCGGACTTATCGGGCAATATGCACATGGAAACGAACCAAGTCACCATGTGATCCATCTATATAACTACGTTAACCATCCTTGGAGAACTCAAGAGTTGGTGGATAGCGTTTACCGAAGTCAGTATACCAACAGTATAGACGGTCTTTCGGGTAATGAGGACTGCGGTCAGATGTCTGCCTGGTATATACTCAACTCTATGGGATTCTATCAGGTATGTCCCGGCAAGCCGGTATATTCCATCGGACGTCCTGCCTTCGACAAAGCAGTTATCAATCTGCCTGAAGGAAAGACTTTCAGTATTGTAGTAAAGAATAATGGGAAAAAGAATAAATACATTGAAAGTGTATTGCTGAACGGTAAAGCTCTAAACATTCCATTCTTTAACCATCAGGATATTGCGAATGGAGGAACGATGGAAATCAAGATGACCGATCATCCTACGAAATGGGGAGTCCTCTCTCCAGCTCTCTCCTCCAAAGAAGAGGAATGAGTTGGTACTAGCTGTTCAAATTGAATAAAAAAAACAAAACCTTGAAAAATAAATTGGCTCAATCGATTTCTGATTCGATTGAGCCATAAATAATAAATAAGACCATGAAAAAGTATCTCCTATTAGTATGCGCATTAAGTTGTATCGTCTTTGCAAAAGCCAAAGACTGGACGCAGTATGTCAATCCGCTTATGGGTTCTCAATCTAGTTTCGAGTTATCAACAGGTAATACTTATCCGGCCATTGCCCGTCCGTGGGGGATGAATTTCTGGACTCCACAAACAGGAAAGATGGGAGACGGATGGCAATACACTTATACGGCTAATAAGATTCGTGGATTTAAACAAACACATCAACCCAGTCCGTGGATTAATGATTACGGACAATTCTCTATTATGCCTGTAGTAGGCAAACCGGAATTCAATGAAGAGAAGCGTGCCAGTTGGTTTGCCCACAAAGGAGAAACTGCCACTCCTTATTATTATAAAGTATATCTTGCAGAGCATGATGTAGTGACAGAAATGGCTCCAACCGAGCGTGCAGTTCTTTTCCGTTTCACTTTTCCGGAAAACGATCATTCGTATGTTGTAGTGGACGCCTTTGATAAGGGATCGTATATTAAGGTTATTCCGGAAGAAAACAAGATTATCGGTTACACGACTCGCAACAGCGGTGGAGTTCCCGAAAACTTTAAAAATTACTTTATTATTGAATTCGACAAGCCTTTCACATATAAAGCTACGGTAGTCAATGGCAATCTGCAGGAAAATGTTACCGAACAGACAACAGATCATGCCGAAGCCATTATTGGTTTCCAAACACATAAGGGCGAACAAGTACATGCAAGAATTGCTTCTTCTTTCATCAGTTTTGAACAGGCAGCTTTGAATATGAAAGAGTTGGGCAAAGATAATATCGAACAGCTAGCCCAAAAAGGAAAAGAAGCGTGGAACCAAGTATTAGGCAAAATAGAAGTAGAAGGAGGCAATCTCGACCAATATCGCACATTCTATTCTTGTTTATATCGTTCATTGCTCTTCCCACGCAAATTCTACGAACTGGATGCTGCCGGACAACCTGTTCATTACAGTCCTTATAATGGGCAAGTATTACCGGGGTATATGTATACCGACACAGGCTTTTGGGATACTTTCCGTTGCCTATTCCCGTTATTGAACCTAATGTACCCGTCAGTCAACAAGGAAATGCAGGAAGGTCTGATCAATACATATAAAGAGAGCGGTTTCTTCCCGGAATGGGCAAGTCCGGGGCACAGAGGCTGTATGGTTGGTAACAACTCTGCTTCTGTCTTAGTGGATGCTTACATGAAAGGAGTGAAAGTGGACGATATAAAAACATTGTATGAAGGGCTGATTCACGGAACGGAGAATGTACATCCACAAGTATCATCAACAGGACGTCTGGGATATAAATATTACAATAAACTGGGCTACGTGCCTTATGATGTAAAAATCAATGAGAACGCCGCACGCACGTTGGAATATGCATACAATGACTGGTGTATCTACCAACTGGCAAAGGAACTTAAACGTCCGAAAAAAGAGATTAATCTTTTCGCAAAACGTGCCATGAACTACAAGAATCTTTTCGATAAGGAATCTAAGTTAATGCGTGGACGCAACGAAGATGGTACATTCCAATCTCCTTTCTCTCCGCTGAAATGGGGAGATGCTTTTACGGAAGGAAATAGCTGGCACTATACTTGGTCGGTATTCCACGATCCTCAAGGATTGATTGACTTGATGGGTGGAAAAGAGATGTTTATCACCATGATGGATTCTGTTTTTGCCGTACCTCCTATTTTTGATGATAGCTACTACGGCCAAGTGATTCATGAAATCCGTGAAATGACTGTGATGAATATGGGTAACTATGCACATGGCAATCAACCGATTCAGCACATGATTTATTTATATGACTATGCAGGACAACCTTGGAAAGCCCAATACTGGTTGCGTCAAGTAATGGATCGTATGTACTCTCCTACTCCGGACGGCTATTGTGGCGACGAGGACAACGGACAAACTTCTGCCTGGTATGTATTCTCGGCATTAGGTTTCTATCCTGTTTGTCCGGGAACGGATGAATATATTATAGGTGCTCCGTTATTCAAGAAAGCTACACTCCATTTTGAAAATGGCAATAGTTTGGTTATTGATGCTCCGAATAATAGTAAGAAAAAATTTTATGTCAATTCGATGAATGTCAATGGTGCTGATTACACTAAAAATTATCTCCGACACGAAAATTTGCTCAAGGGAGGTACGATCAATGTTGAAATGAGTAATCAACCTAATCAGAATAGAGGAACTAAAGAAGAAGATATGCCCTATTCTTTCTCTAAGCAACAATAATCCTTGCGGGATAATTTAGCCCTAATCTTGGTTTGAGTCTTTCTGTATTGCACCGAAATGAGCCAAATGAACATTTATTGAAACGCAGATTAACGCAGATTTTCGCAAAGAATAAAAAAGTTCTCAAATCATAGTATCATTCATTTTAATAATCTTCTAATTATCAAAGGAATAAGTATGATAGATAACTTTTAGAAAATGCATCTATCATACTTTTATTGCAAAAAACGGGTATCTATCACACCCATACTATATCTATTTAGTGTAGCATTAGGTGAGAGTATCCATTTAAAGGCATAAGAATGCACACTTTATAGGATGATAACCTGTATTGACAACTTAATAATCTATTGGAAGCGGCTGTCTTTCTATAGTTCACATGTGCAGGCTGTACAGCCCACGTATGTAAACCGTGCAGCCCACACATGCGGACTGTACAGCACACATACGTGGGCTATAAACTTATCGCCATTACATTTACATTATTAAGCCACGATAATCAGATTTATATGGCTCCCTTGTGACAAAAACAAGCTATCTTACACCTATTATGACCCTTATATGGCTATTTTGCACAATGATAGATAACCTGTTTTTACTGGTAAAAGTATGATAGATGCATTTTCTAAAAGCTATCTATCATACTTATTCCTTTGATAATTAAAAGATTATTGAAATAAATGATACTATGATAGATATTTTATTTCACTATGTAGCATTTAATTCAAATATTTAGGAACATGAGCAAACGTTAGACTTAGAAAAGTTAGCGCCTGCCCGTTCTTTGAAAAAGCAATTAAAAAGAGGCTGACTCAAAAACAATCTTGAGACAGCCTCTCGAATACAAACTTTAACCTATATTCTTTTTAGACTCAATACTACTTAAAGACGTATATTTCATAAAGCTCACATCCCCAAGAAGCCAAAAGATCAAATTTCACATACCGTGCAGTTATAGATTCAATGAATTGATAGTAATCGGCATTCTCATCAGCAGTAGCTACTTTTCCTAGATAATTCCATGTGTTTCCATCAGAAGAAACTGATAATTGTACATTTTGAGGAGCATAATAATATATATAATCAAGACCTACTCCAGTGATTGTTTTTTCCTCTCCCATATCGAGTGTAAATGAAATATCTCCATCAGAACATATACCTTCATAGTTACCTTTGGTTTCACCATCAATAAGCGAACCGCCACCATCGTTTTGATAAAAATCACTACTATCTTCCACATCTACAGACCAACCCTGTTTGGCCCATTCTATCCAACCGGAAGGCCGTTTGTAAGATATGTGTTCAAATCCTCTTATATATTTATTTATATTCAAGGTGAAAGAACTTCTTTTCTCATCCTGCACGAAGACCGGATCTTCACATTCAAAAACAGCTGTGATATTTAATGTGTTTGACGAGTCGTCCGATGTACGCAACAAAAAGTCATTAGTAATCTCCCAAGTAATATCTCCTGATGTCTTTTCACCAGCAGGAATTATAATTTCTGCAGGAGTAATACTAATGTCTTTCAGGTATTCGTCATCCACTCCTTCCGTTGTAAGTTTCACCTTTACATCTTTCCGAGCAGGACGATCCAATTGTACACTGAATGTATATAGATTCCGCTCCGTGTCCTTAAATTCTCCGTTGAAATAAATATGTTCGAATGTAGTTTTATTACCAGCTTTTCCTTCCAAAAAACCTGTAGCTACATACGCCTCTTTCTTTATCAAAGCTTTTGCCTCCAAGGAAATAGATGGCATTTTATATCCTTGCACAGTAGCTCTCACTCCTAAATCACAGGTAGCTTCATCGTAATTAGATTGAAAAACATCCATATTTTTTATACCCAAAGTAACACTGGCATCCGTATAGCCTGCCGGAATTATCAATTTGGTATCACTTAACTCAACATCTTCTCCGATTGGCTCAAAAGTAACTATTGCGTCCTCGGGTGAAGCGTTAAAACGAAAGGTGAATATTACGGGTTTATCGAATTCTAATATACCCTCATTATTATAGGTGGCATTCACTGTTATTTCCGAGCCTTCTCCGTCTTCCGCCACAAGAGAAAAATTGTTATCCGGATAGGTAGCCAGACTTGGAGTTTCATCTTCGCCGCATCCAGAAAGGGCTGTCAGCAAACCGACTGCCAATAATAAGAAAAATCTATAAAGTGTTCTCATTTCTACAATTGTTTTTTAATTTATTGCAAATCATCGGGATATTGGTAAGGTGTGGCATCATTGTCTTTGTAGAACACGGTAGGTGCTTGTAACGGAGAACCATACAGAGTTCTCACATCAGACAGACGCCGGAATACATTGCCATAATTTTCCGGCTTCGGTGAAAAGCCCATAAACCATCCAGAACCTTGGTTTATCAGTCTTTGTCCCTGTAAATCGCCACCTGTACCTCTAACAAACTCCATGGATTGACCGGAACATTCTTTGGATGTCAGGTCCCCATACGGAACTTGAGAAGGATCTCTACCATAATCACCAACTACAATATCTATCCAGTTTTTAATAGTTACTCCATCAACAACGGTTGCCTTCGAACTATACATTCTTCTTAATGCATATACTGCTACGATTTTATCAGGCATTGCTTGTTTAGTTTCGTAGCATAAACGTGCCGCAGCCTCCTCACTAGGCTCTGTTAATGCTGGATTATTCGGATCATAAGCACCTTCATATTCGTCATCAAAACATACCCCGTCCAGATTATATGCTTTGCAATACTGAGCTAGTTCTCGTGCAAAGTCTTTGGCACCTTGTTTAGAAAGTTGCGCCACTCCTGTTATATCCCCGTTACTAAGTATTCCTAATACTATTTTAGTTCCACGTTTACGAAGTGGTTGCAAAAATTTCTCATTATTATCTAGCAAATATTGTATGTAAGCATTACATTTTAAATAAGGGCGTTGGGCTTGTGCGTCCCAGTTGATATTGGCAGCAAATGGAGATACTACATCCCACAGCAATTTTCCGTTTTCCAGTTGAAAAGAAAGAGCATTCAGTGGATTTGTACCATCAAAGAAGACAAATGACTTTACTACATCTTCCCCTTTGTAAGTGTTTCCTAACTTTCTCATATCTTTTATCAAATAGATACAATGACCAGCTTTCTCATCTTTTATGGTAATGTCGCTACTTACGTGGGTAAGAGCTATAGGTAAAGCATAGGTTTTATCTTCTTTCAAAGTGCCGTCCGTCTGAATGGTGATGTCAGTCTGAGCAGATTTTGTTTGTGCATCTACAATAAGCTTCCCGTCATTCTTAAAAGAAACCAAGTGCGCAGGATACAATTCAAAATCGGTTTCATGCTCTTTGTTATAAGTATCCAAATAGTCTGCATCAATAATTACTTGAGCAAAAGTACTGGTACTCGCCATTTTACTAAGACTCATTTTTACAGAAGTAGTATAAGTATCTTTGTATAGCTCCACTACGTTAGAGGACAAATTGGACTTTCCGTCACGCAAGTATCCATTGTTTTCATAAATGCCAGTATATGCTGACTCATCTATTGCTTTATTTATGACAAGATCATCATCACAAGAGGTAAGGCAAGTTATGCCGCCTGCAAATATGGCAACCATCAACCCTGTTATCAGATATTTTTGTTTCATAATAATATTCTTTTTAATTAAAAGGATTAATATATTTGAGGAAGTTCTACAGGAACCCATATCGGATCTTTACTCGCAGTGATATCATTTCCATTACCTGTACGATCTATAACAACCTTTCCAGACCCCTCATTAAATTTCCAGTAGGCTACAAGTCCTTCACTGGCAGGATTTACTTTATAAGGATTATCTGCAATTTGCTCTGCAGTTCTTTCTACGCTCCAAATACGAACCTCTGAAATTTCTCCCGGAAGCCAGCGGGTACCATCAAAAGAACGGCCTATATAGCAATTCTTAGTTAAATCAACCGTACTATTTGCTGACTGGTCTTTATACACCGCCACACCATTCTTGTAATAGATTCGGTTTTTATTGACAGTGTTATACACAACAGCTATGTGTACCCATTCGTCTACCGGAAGTCCAATACCTGGTGCGTGATTTGCTGGAGGAAAACTTCCACCTGGCACAAATGCCTGAAGTTGATCACGTGGACGGTCGCCATCACCGATACGTATAAGGAAATTACCTTCAATTCCAAAAACAGAACTTAGTGCATTATCACGTTTGGCCACCCAGTCATCACTTCGTACCAATGCTTCCACTGTAATAGTAATCATCTTGCTTACATCACTATTCCATTTTATCGGAAAATAGTTTTCTTTAATATTAGCTACAACATTAATAAGAGCAGCGCCTTTGATGATAAAATAAGTAGTACGGGCACTCTCAAGAAGTCCAATTCCAGATACATTTGTGATTGTAACAGGCAACACATAACGTCTTGAGTCGTCCAATTGATTCAAATTAACGAAATTCACTATGATATCATCTCCAGAAATTCCTCCGGGTTGAATCGTAACATTCTTCACAGGAATATCATAAAACGCTTCGGGAAGTGCTGTAGCATTATCTCCATAACTTAGATTGTAGGTAGCCGCTAAAGATGGTTTGGCATCAAAGCTGACTTGGATTTCGTTGTCGACAGGAGCAGCAAGCCGATAAGTAATTTTACGACTGTCAAACAATACATCTTCTTTAATCAGTAAATCTTCTGTTACGGGTACCGAACTTATATAAAGCTTATTGTCATAATGATGTTCATCATTAATATCCGTATCCTTGCAGCTGCTTACCGTAAATGCAGTAAATGCTATAAATGCTAATTGATAAATATGCAATTTCATATTGTATTTCTATTTATTAGGATTCATTATATGAATAGTTTCACGTACTGTTCCATAAGTATTATTGTAATAATCCTTTTGGATATTGATGATAAAAATACCAGTGCAGGTATAATCTGGTGATGCCTGTACAATCCATTGAGCTGTACCTTGTGCAGCCAATACTTTATTTCCATTTGCATCCCGTGTATCCCAATAACCAATTATCATATCCTTATCTTCCTGTTGAGGAAACTGTGTACAGGCAATAAAACGATCTTTTGGAACAAGATCCGCATTCGTTCCTGCTACGTCTATGCCTGCTTGAATAGCCATAAAAACATTTAATGTCAGATCCTCCATGTTTTTGGAAGAAGCGGTTTTCAGTATCAGATGATTGTATTTATCCAGCATATCCATGTTTTCTGGAGCCAAATACTGCACATAACCGTAAAAAACCAATGTTTTGTCGGTATGCTTAATCCGCCAATCCAACACTCTGCTGAAGAAGTTTTGCTGACGTGCCTTGTATTGTTGTAACACATCTTCTTGCATACCCACCATTGAAAGTCCTGTATAGTCAATTAGGATACCATCATATCCATAATTGTCACATAGAACCAGCATAGCATCCGTACGTTCATTCAGATACCTTTGTGCATCTTCTTCCGTCAATTCGGAATTATCTTTTGCCTTATTGTTCCATTCTTGTTCTAAACTCTCATAATTAATGCAGGAAAGCGTGCGGATATTCTTCTCGCGTATTTTTACCATTTCGGCTTGTGTTTCAGACGAGAGCTTTTCTGGATTATTCAAACAGATAAAATCCACACTGTCCAGTATAGCGGTGAGACGTTCGGTTTGATTGATTGGATTAGTTTCCGGATTGTCAAAAGAGACAAAGACTAACTTATGTTCTCCATCCTTGTAGCGTTTCAGATCTCTGATATAGTCAGCATACAGTTGCGGGTTTTGCTCTTCAAATGTAGGGTAATGGATGTTAATGCTTTCTGGGTCTGTCCAGCCTTCGCATGAGGAATACATCATCCCCCACACCATCAATATTGTTGTAAACAAACTGTTTTTTACTATTCTTTTCATATATATTATCACTTAAAGATTTTAATCACATTATTTTCATCCAAGTTCTCTAAGTACTTGGTAAATTCTAAATATAGGTTATTCAAGGAGATATCAGATATTTCTTACTTTTTTCGAAAAAAAAGAGAAAATGGACTAAGTGTTTATTATATTAGCATTGTTTTATTAACAAAGGAAGGGAAAGTCGACACTCTTCTTTTTGAGTTTAATAAAATGTATAACCATTAAATTAAATGTATGGAAAGCAAACATTCGCTTCGAAAGTCGAAGTTATTTCGAGCTTTATTGATTCTTTTGTTGATAGCAGTTCCTGTACAATGGGCTGCGGCACAGTTGACCTTATCAACTCCCCGTACAACTTTAGGAACTGTAATTAAACAAATTCAATCACAATCAAAGTACCAATTTTTCTACAATGACAAGCTATCAACTGTCACAGTTGAACCTTTAAAAGTAAAAGATGCTTCTTTAGAGCAAGTTTTAAACACACTTTTGAAAAATAAAGATATCTCTTATAAAATAGAAGAGAATATAATTTATTTATCAGAAAAAGAAAATTCCGATTCACTACAACAACAAAGCGGGAAAGAACGTACTATAACCGGACAAGTTGTAGATGCTAAAGGAGAACCATTGATTGGTGTTAGCATTTTAGTGAAAGGAACAACAGACGGAGCTATTACCGATTTGGATGGTAACTACAAAATTGTGACAAAAAGCAATAACCCAGTTATTGTTTATTCTTATATCGGATATAAGACACAAGAAATCCCTTTGAAAGGACAGACAGCCATTAATATTACGATGATGGATGATACCCAAGTGATTGACGAGGTAGTTGTTACAGCTTTGGGTATTAAGCGTTCAGAGAAAGCTTTGAGTTATAATGTCACACAGGTCGATGCAGAATCAGCTTTAGCTGTAAAAGATGCGAACTTTATTAATTCACTGAACGGAAAGGTTGCGGGTTTAAATATCAACTCTTCTTCTTCTGGTATTGGTGGTGCAAGTAAAGTTGTTATGCGTGGCTCCAGGGGTATCGAACAATCGTCTAATGCTCTTTATGTTATCGACGGTATTCCAATGTATAACCTGAGCGCTTCTGGTGGTTCTGAAGAGATGCAATCGCAAGGCTCTACAGAAGCTATAGCTGATATAAACCCAGATGACATTGAATCAATGTCAGTTTTGTCTGGTGCTGCTGCTGCCGCATTGTATGGTAGCAATGCATCTAATGGTGCTATTGTGATTACAACCAAAAAAGGAAAAGTGGGTCGTGTAGCCTTGACCGTATCTAGTAATACAGAAATGTTATCTCCATTCGTCATGCCACAGTTTCAGAATCGCTATGGAACTTCTGGAACAGATGCTAGTTGGGGTAAAAGATTGAATGAAGCTAATTACCGCGGATACGATCCTGCAAGTGATTATTTTCAGACTGGGCTTATTGGAACAGAATCTGTAACACTTTCTACTGGTACTGAACACAATCAGACATATCTTTCTGCCGCAGCCGTTAATTCGCGTGGCATTATTCCAAATAACAAATACGACCGCTATAACTTTACATTCCGGAACACCACTCTTTTTCTAGAAGATAAGATGAAACTGGATGTTGGTGCTCAATATATTATGCAGAAAGACCGTAATATGGTGAATCAAGGTATTTATGCAAACCCATTGTCTTCTGCTTACCTGTTTCCGCGTGGAAATGACTGGGAAGATTACAAAATGTACGAACGTTATGATTTAGAGCGTAATATGTATACGCAATATTGGCCTCAAGGAGGGGGATCGTTCCGTTTACAAAATCCTTACTGGATTAATTATCGTAACTTGCGTGAAAATGACAAAGATCGTTATATGTTGAGTGCAGCTTTAAGTTACGATATTCTAAGTTGGTTGAACGTAGCTGGACGTGTACGTCTAGATAATTCATACAACACATATACACAAAAATACTATGCCTCTACCATCGCAACTATTGCTGAAGGTGAAAATGGTTTTTATGGTGTAACAAACACTCGTGACAAGCAAACATATGCAGACTTATTGTTGAATATAAATAAAACATTTGGCGAGGATTGGAGTTTAACAGCTAATATCGGAGCATCTTATTCAGACAATCGTTCTGAAGCTCTTGCCGTTAGTGGACCAATTGCAGCGAATGGACTTCCTAACTTTTTCACAGTTGCTCAATTGGATAAAGAAACTGGGAAACGTGAAGAAACTGGTTATCGTGAACAAACACAATCTATATTTGCATCTGCAGAAGTTGGTTATAGAAGTACTTACTACTTGACTCTTACCGGACGTAATGATTGGCCAAGTCAATTAGCGGGACCGAACTCAAAACAGTCTTCTTTTTTCTACCCGTCAGTAGGAGGCTCTGTTGTTTTGTCTGAACTTTTCAAATTACCTGAAAGTATTTCATACTTAAAACTACGTGCTTCTTGGGCATCCGTAGGTCTACCATTTGGACGCTTCCTTGCTTATCCAACTTTTTCATGGAATACTTCAACAGGAGCATACTCTTCTCAGTCTGCATATCCATTGTATGATTTGAAACCGGAACGTACAGATTCTTGGGAAGTAGGTCTTACTGCACGTTTCCTTAAACATTTCAATTTTGATGTTTCATTCTATAATACCAAGACTTACAATCAAACCATGGATGCAAAGCTTTCTCCAACAGGAGGCTATAGTACATTCTATGCGCAGACTGGTAACGTACGTAACCGTGGTGTAGAACTTTCACTTGGTTACAAGAATACATGGAACAAGTTTTCATGGAGTTCTAACTACACATTCAGTGCCAATAAAAACAAGATTTTAAGCCTGATTGATGGTTACATAAACCCTGTAACCGGTGAAGAAATAACAAAAGACCGTATGGATGTAGGTGGTTTATCAAAGGCACGGTTCATTCTAAAAGTAGGTGGATCTTTAGGTGATCTCTACTCACAGTCTGACTTGCTTCGAGATTCAAATAATAAGATTTATGTAAATGCCGATGGAAATGTAGCAGTGAATGACAAAGCTGATGATATTTATTTAGGATCTGTTTTTCCAAAAGCTAATATGGCATGGCGCAATGACTTTCAATATGGTAACTGGGGACTTGGCTTCCTTCTTACTGCCCGTTTGGGAGGAGTCGTTTACTCTGCGACTCAAGCCGTTCTTGACTCCTATGGTGTATCCGAAGCTACAGCAGCAGCTCGTGATAATGGTGGAGTCGTGATAAACGGCAACGATATGATTGACGCGCAAAAGTGGTATACAGTGGTTGGTGCCGACAGCGGTATTCCTCAATATTACACTTATAGTGCTACCAATTTACGTCTGCAAGAAGCTTCTGTCAGCTACACTATCCCAAGAAAGAAATTGAAAAATATTATGGATATCACTCTTTCGCTGGTAGGTCGTAACTTGTGGATGATTTATTGCAAGGCTCCTTTCGATCCTGAATCTGTAGCCACTACAGGTAACTATTACCAGGGAATTGATTACTTTATGATGCCTAGCCTTCGTAGCGTAGGATTCAATTTGAAACTTAAATTCTAAAAACGGAAAAGATGAAGAAAAATACAATAATACAGTTTATAGTCACTGGTATGTTTCTTTTCGGTGCAACTGCATGTACAGGAAACTTTGAAGATTACAATAAAAATCCTCATGAACCAGACCAAAATGACATGGGAGTAGATTGGTATTTGGTAAGATCATTAGCTCTTAATTTACAAGATTTGATGATGCCAGAACAAGAGAACTTTTCTCAATATGTAGACTGTTTGATGGCAGGAGCATTTTCGGGATATGTAGCAGACTCCAATTTGGGTACAGGTTGGTCTGGTCGTTACGCAACTTATAATCCTTCAGACGATTGGAAAAAAATTCCATTCAATGATTTTTATTCAAAGTTTTATCCTGATTACTTCAATTTGAAAAATCAAAGCGATGATGAACTTTTCTTATCGTTGGCCGAGTTATATCGTATCGTCGTAATGTTACGTGTAACAGATACATATGGTCCCATCCCTTATTCAAAAGTAGGTGCAGCTAATGCGATCAAATCCCCTTATGATTCTCAGCAAGCTGTCTATGCCAAAATGCTAGAAGATTTGGATAATATTATTACAGTATTAGGAAAGTTTGGCAACCAAAGCTTCAGCTCAAGTGCTGATAGAATTTATAATGGCAATACATCAGCATGGTATAAGTTTGCCAACTCTTTGAAGCTAAGAATGGCGATGCGTACTTGCTATGTAGCAGGATTTAACGTGAATGGAAAAACATCACAGCAATTGGCTGAAGAAGCTGTAGCAGCAGGTGTTATGACTGCTGCAACTGATGGCGCTTATCGTAAAGTTGCCGATCATAATCCATGGCAACGTTTTATGGTACTATGGTCAGATGCACGAATTTCAGCGGATTTAACCTGCTACATGAATGCATACAACGATCCTCGTCGCGAAGCATATTATGATAAAAGTACTTTTGGCACCGTGTCGGGAAATGCATATACTGGAGAAGAAAGTTATGTAGGTTTACGTCGGGGTATTCTGCAAGGACAATATAACTCCTGGTCACAAGGCTCTTCTTGTATGAAAGTCACTACGAGTGATAATATAGTTGTGTTCCGTGCATCAGAAGTCGCTTTCTTGCGTGCTGAAGGAGCTCTTCGTAACTGGAACATGGGAGGAACAGCTAAAGACTTCTATGAGGAAGGAATCCGTTTGTCGTTTGAAGAAAACGGAATTACCAGTGGAGTCGAAAATTATCTTGCAAGTACGGGAAAAGTAGAAGCATATAAAGATCCACTGAAAGGACAAAGTGCCCAAACTTATGATTACTCTGGAGCTATTAATACAAATGTAACTGTGGCATGGTCTGGAGGTGATTTTGAAAAAAGCTTAGAACAGATTATTACTCAAAAATGGATTGCAAACTTTCCAAATGGTATGGAATCATGGACTGAGGTACGTCGTACAGGCTATCCTAAATTAATGCCAATGGTAGCAAATGCAAGTGGAGGAATTGTTAATGATGCGGAAGGTGCACGACGCATGCCATATCCAACTGATGAATATCGTGAAAATAGAGAAAGCGTAGAAGCAGCAGTTGCGACATTGACACAAGAGTCCAAGACTAAAAGAGGAGATACGATGGCAACTCACGTATGGTGGGACTGTAAATAAATCAACCAATGAGTAACAAAAAATAAAAATATATACCAAGTACTTAGTATATTAAATTATACAAATAAAATTACCTTAATTATAGCATATATGAGAAGAAAAATAAAATATCTCATGCCTGTAATGCTGGCATGTTCTATGATGCAGTTCTCGTGTTCTGACTGGACAGATCCAGAAAGCATCAATATACATACTCCTTCTATGGAGGAACAAAATCCGGAACTTTATGCTCAATACCTGGAATCTCTCAACAACTTTAAAGCAACAGACCATCAGGTAGTAATTGTTTCAGTTAATAATGTAAGTACTGTAACAACCTCACGCAGTCAACATCTTACTGATATGCCTGACAGTCTCGACTATATTTGTCTAAACAATACAATGGAAGTAAATCAGGCAAATATATCTGAGATGAAGGAAGTACGTCGATTGGGTACAAAAGTATTGGGATTAGTTGATTTCGATGCTATAGAAAGTGCATGGAAAAAGATTCTTGAAGAAGAAGCAGCCAACGCTGTACCTAATCCCGAATCTGATGAAACAGAAAATGGAGAAGAAGGAGAAGAGACTGTCGACGATGCAACACGTTTTATTGAATACTGCAAAAGTGAGGTCACTAAACAAATCGCCGCAAGTAACGCTTTAGATGTAGATGGAATTGTAGTGAATTATACAGGCTTCGACCTCAATTCGCTTGTTGAAGAGAATGAAATTGCCGCTGAAACAGCACGTCAAGGAGCATTCTTTGACGCGGTAGCTAACTGGAAAGTTGCGAATACTAATAAGGACTTGCTTTTCAAAGGTTACCCGCAGAACGTTATTGGTAAAAGTCTGCTTTCTGATTGTAAATACATCATTGTCAATGCGCATGGAGCAAAAAACCAATACGAGATGTCTTATCTCATACTCATGGCATCAGCAAAAAACGTACCAACCGACCGCTTCATCATGGGAGTAACAACGCCTTATCTTACCAATTCGGGGAGTTACAATGGTGAACTCGGAGATGGCTCATCTGCCATCATTGGAGCTGCTCAATGGGCAGTGGCAAAGACGCCTGACTACACCAAAGCTGGAATTTCAATTGATGCAGCGGAAAAAGACTATTTTAATGCCAGCAATGTATACCCAACCTTAAAAGAAGCTATAAGTATATTGAGTCCAACCGTTAAATAAAAAACTGCCTTATGAAATTAAACAATTTAATATTTACAGCTCTTGCCGGTTTCTCAATAATTCTTGCCGGTTGCCAGAACAACGATGAAAATGAACAGCATTATGACAATAAACTCTTCATTTCGGCATCGAACTTTACTAAGGAAATACTGTTCAAAGCTGGTGATACAAATGTAGAAACTGGTCTTTCAGTAGCCATAGCAAAGCCTGAAGAACATGATATCAAAGTGACTATGTCACCTGCTCCCGAACTTTTATCAACTTATAAACTGGCATATTACGATGAAACTGCAGTACTTCTTTCTGAAGAACATTATTCAATGCCAGAAACTTCGACTACCATCAAATCAGGTAGTATAGTTAGTCCAGAATTGCCTATTGAATTCATTAATACAGGAGAACTTGATATCAAAACCACTTATGTGCTTCCAGTCACTATTAAATCAGTGGAAGGAATCGGCGTTTTGCAAAGTGCTAAGACATATTATTATGTATTCCGCGGAGCATCACTTATTAATGTGGTATGTAATATCAGTCGTAATCGTGCTTATCCGGACTTCAAGAATGACTCCAAATTCAATAATCTAACGGAGAATACGATGGAGATACTGTTCAAGGCCAATTCATTCCCTAATACTCTGAACACGTTGATGGGTATCGAAAGCAATTATTTGCTCCGTATCGGTGACGCAACCATTCCGAATAACCAACTTCAAGTAGCTACTTCTGTTAACAATTGTACAAGCGCAGACCTTCAACTTGAAAGTGGCAAGTGGTATCATGTAGCTGTCGCATTCAATAAAGGTAATGTCAAAGTATATATCAATGGCGTAGAAAAGCTTTCCGGTTCAACGGGAAAGAGTTCTGTTAGTCTTGGTGCTAAACATACCAATGAGGAAGACGGCTCACGTTGTTTCTGGGTAGGTTATTCCTATAAAGATGACCGCTATTTTGATGGCGTCGTTTCCGAAGTACGAATCTGGAATCGTGCATTAACAGCAGAAGAAATTCAGGCAACAAATCACTTCTACACAATAGAACCTGAATCGGAAGGGCTCATTGCATATTGGAAATTCGACGAAGGTTCGGGTACAGTAGCTAAAGATTACAGCGTGAGTGGCTATGATTTGACAATCGAAAAAGAACCTAAATGGGAATCTGTTTCATTGCCTCAATAATAAATCATTTAACTAAGAATTGAATATGAATATGATAAACAATATCAAATATGCTTTCCTGCCAGTGGTAATGTTCACTATGGCAACCTTCACATCTTGTGAGGAAGACATTGAAATAGGAAACAAGATAGATGAATCTTCTTATTTGGCATCGACTCAACTGAGCGGATTATTATTGGACGAAAATACGAATAAAAACAGTTCGGTAATCGAGCTCCGAAATAATGAATATAGCACTAATGTGGTATTCCGTCTTTCTAAACTACCTCAAAAAGGAGTAGATGTTCAAATAGCTGTCGAGGAATCATATGCAGCTATATACAACACTATCCATGAAACGGATTTCGAAGTGTTTCCTGCCGCTAATGTGAAAATCGCAAATAATGGTACTTTTGTACTTGCCCCAGATGATAAAGTTACCCCAAGCGTGAAAGTTACACTGACTGCGTTTGATGGAATGGAAGAGGATAAAACCTACATAGTACCTTTGACAGTAACATCTTCTACTGAAGGAGTAACATTTACTGAAACGTCCAAGCATATGGTGCTTCTCGTTCAAGATTATCGCAACAAACCTAATACTAACAAAGGAGAAGATGCGGTACAAACAGTTCTTTATTTCGAAGTTAATGATACTAACCCGCTCAATGCCCTTGAGTTTCTGACTGAAAGTGGTAAATATTTTTTCGACCATATCGTACTTTTTGCTGCTAATATCAATTGGGATCCAGAGAAACAACGAGTATATTTAGCGAACAATGAAAATGTTCAATTCTTGCTCGACAATAATGATAAGTATCTACAACCATTGCGTAAAGCTGGTATGAAAATTATTATCAGCATCCTTGGTAATCATGACGAAGCTGGTGTCGCTCAACTTTCGGATATGGGAGCTAGGGAATTCGCCCGGGAACTGGCAGCTTATTGCCGTGCTTATAATCTGGACGGCGTCGCTTTCGATGACGAATATTCGAACTCACCAGACCTTTCAAACCCCTGGCTTGCAAGCCCATCAGCTTATGCAGGTTCACGATTAATGTATGAATGTAAAGCTGTCATGCCGGAAAAAATTGTCTCGCTCTATAACCTTGGCAACATGTATTCAAGTAGTCTCCAAGTTATCGATGGTATCGAACCTGGTCAGTATTGCGATTATGCTGTAGCTGACTATGGTGGTGCTGCTGGGCCAGGTACCGGTATGACATTGAAACAGTGTGCTGGTATGTCAATAGAACTAAGACGAGGCAGTGGCAACTCAAGTGAATCTACAGCGCGTTCTAGAAAAGAAGCTGGTTATGGATACTACATGTTCTTCGCACTTGACCCATCATTATATGGTTCACAAGTATATAGATGCCAATCCGTTTGTAAAGGTTTGTACGATGAAACATTAGTTTATCCAAGTTACTATTATAAAAAGAATAGTACAGAACGTGAAGCTATTAACTGATTAATGTATATTTTACCTTAAAAAGAATAGATATGAAATTATTTAAGAATTTAATGATAGTGTTATCGGTATCCCTCCTACTATGGGGTTGTTCTGATGATGATGAATCAATCAATAATGGTAATTCAACAATCTCACTATCGACCAATATACTCCAAGTGGATAAAAATGGAGGGGATGCTACAGTTACTGTAACAAGCTCCGATAACTGGCGGTTGTCAGGAATATGTGATTGGGCACATCCGTCAATAACTTCAGGTAAAGATGGTGATGTAGTTACTTTTACCATCGATCCTAACAAATTAGATGAAAAGCGTACTGCAACCTTCAAGTTTTTCACAGGTTCTTCAGTTGTGCCACTACAAGTAGAGTCTCAACCTGCATATATAATGGATTTACTTTCTGACGAAGCTCTTTCTATTACTAAAGAAAAAAGTACTGTGAGAATTCAACTTAATACCAATGTGGCCGACCCAACGATAACATATAGTGACGGTGGTAAAGAGTGGCTGACATTCGATAGACGTAATGAATTCGGTGGCAAAGTAACTTTATCATTCACTGCTGCCGAGAACAAGACATATAAAGATCGTAGTACAAAAATTACAATCTCAAGCCCACTCGTTACTGAAAGTGTCAATGTAGATATTAATCAAAAACAAACAGATGCAATTATCACCGAAAGTAACACTTTAACATATGATCTAACAGCACGAACTATCTCTTTTAAAGTGAAATACAACGTCAATTACGCTATTTCCATAACAAAAGGGAAAGATTGGATTACTGATCAATCAATTTCCGAACCACAAAAAGGCGATGATGGTTTGACTACGGTTACTGTTACTTATAAACTATCCGCATCACCAGCTTCGCGTGGAGGTACAATTCATATTGCCCAAACCAGTGGTACATTAGTAAAAGATATTGCTATTGTTCAAAAAGATCCGGACGCCAGCCCTGTGGAAATTCCAGATGCCGTTCTTCGAGCACTTTGTATATCTAACGGTTGGGCTCTCCCTATTGATGATACCAAATGTATTATTCTTGAAGAAGGATTAAACGCAACTTCATTCTCTAACACCTCATACTCTAACCAGATTAAAGATTTAACCGGAATAGAGTATTTCCCTAACCTGACTTCATTACGTTTAGGTTATTGTTCAAACATGAAAAAGCTTGATATTTCAGGTTTACATAAGGTATCATCACTCACATTTAATAGCCCTACTATTTGTGAAGAGTATAATTTGGGAGATAATCCAATTACTAGTTTCAATGCAGGAGGTAGCTATGTTTATTCGGAGGCAGAAAGTCTTAAAGTCATCAGTAGTAAACTTGAGTCTTTGGATTTAAGTCTTGTTTCCTGGTATGCAAGTTATGATTATGTTACGTCAATTGATGCTTCGGAATGTCCAGCATTAACAAACTTAAACGCCAATCGTAGCAGCAAAATTAAGACTCTTTATTTAAAGACTGGTCAAGTGATACCAAAGTTAACTAAGAATGATGCAACTACTATTGTTTACAAATAATTAATATATAGAGAAATAATTTATAGAGAATCCCTTTATTTACTCTTTCCAAATCTGTGAATAGAGTCAAATAAAGGGATTATTGCTATCTATTTTTATCTAATGCTAGCTCTTATCTTAAAATACTCTTTTCATCTATAAACAAACCACAACCAGTACTCAAAGACCTTTTTGAATCCAACAATATTGAAATCAACTGATTATATAATCAATGTAACCTTAAAACTCTAAATCATATAAAGATTAAGAGTCATTCAAAAAACAAAACTATTCCACCTGCTCTTTCGGGTAATTCACCAAATACAGTGTCTTTGTCGCCCGAGTAAAAGCTGTATACAACCACCGGAAATAATCCGGAGTCAAATACTCATCTGTCATATACCCCTGATCTAAAAACACATTCTGCCACTGTCCGCCTTGCGCTTTATGACAGGTTATTGCGTATGCATATTTCACCTGCAAAGCATTGTAATGCGGATCGGCTTTCATCTTTTTCATCCGGTCTCTTTTGTTTGGAATATCTATATAATCCTCAAGTACCGTATAGAACAATCGGTCATTGTCTTCTTTCGGCAATGCAGGTGAGTCCGAATGTAAAGTGTCTAATAATAGATTCGCATCCAATTCAAAATCATTCTGATCAGGAAAGCGGAGAGTAACTTCGGCAAAACGAAAACCATATATTTCACGAGTTCGACGAACACGCCGGACAACTGCAATTTCTCCATTAGCTATAAAATCCATCTCCTTATATTTCTCCGTCCAATAGTAATTATTTTTGGCTATCATCAACATATCTCCTGTATTCAATTCATCTTCACGCCAAAGAATTTGAGCACGTATTCCATTGTTATATAGGTTTGCACGTTTATTGGAACGACAGACAACAATCGTCTCATCCATACCATCATGATCGTAGCAATTAGTTAGTTCCTCTATCAGTTCAGTTCCCGGCACCAGTTTAATATCAGGAAAACCTGCTATTTTTATCTTAGGCAGAGAATAACAATCATCCTCTGCTATCAATTGCCTCAACTGTGTGGCATTCCATAATATTCCGGATTCTTGCACCTGACGGACTACTTGAGTAAGATCAATCTCACGTACTTCAAGTCCATACCCCTTCAATGCATCGGAAAAAAGTGCCGGGCTTAACTCCTCTCCTACCGGAGGAAGCTGCGCGGTATCACCCATTAACAAGAGACGACATCCCTGTCCTGAATAAACAAATTGCACCAAATCATCCAATAAACGTCCTGTTCCAAACATACTGCCCGACAGTCCTTCGTTTGAAATCATGGAAGCCTCGTCGACAATAAACAATGTATTGGTAGCTAAATTGTCATTGATCGAAAAGTTACTAAGTTCATTAGAAAAAGATTGTTGTCTATATATTTTTTTATGAATAGTAAAAGCCGGATGTCCTGCATACACTGAAAAAACTTTTGCCGCACGTCCTGTAGGAGCCAACAATACAGATTTCTGCTGCAGCTGATCCATCGTTTTCACCAATGCCCCTACCAACGATGTTTTACCAGTACCAGCATACCCTCTTAAGATAAAGACTTCATCTGCCAGTGTGGACAGCAGAAACTCTGAAAGAGATTTTACAGCAATTTCCTGCTCTAAAGTTGGCTGATAAGGAAAATTTTCCTTAATTTGCCTTTCTAAATAGTTATTTATCATTTTTGTACGAGAAAAAAGTTCGAGGAACTATCGTATTTAAATTTATTTATTCTATTTTTGCGATGCGAATATAACAACTAAAAACATAATTTATCATGAAAACAGTATTTAATATTGTATTGGTGCTTTGTGCTGCTGCACTGATTTACATCTGTTACACCAGCATTATGGGTCCTATCAATTTTGAAAACGCAAAAAAAGAAAGAGAAAAAGCAGTCATTGCCCGTTTGATCGACATCCGTAAGGCACAGCAGGAATACCGTTCGCTGCACCGCGGAATGTATGCACCCAAATTAGACACACTGATTGATTTCGTTAAAAATCAAAAATTGCCGTTCGTTATGAAGATGGGAATGTTAACTGACAAGCAATTGGAAGATGGACTGACTGAAAAGAAAGCCATGGCTATCATCGAAAAAGCAAAGAAAACCGGTAGATACGATGAAGTTAAGAAATGGGGACTTGAAAACTTCAAACGTGACACTATGTGGGTAGCTGTATTGGATACTATCTATCCCAAAGGATTCAATGCCGACTCTATGAAATATATTCCTCACGGAAATGGTGCTCAATTCGAAATGAACGTGAAAAATGACACTGCCAAGTCTGGTGCTCCGGTATATTTGTTCGAAGTGAAAGCTCCATACGAAACTTATTTGAGCGGACTTGACAAACAAGAAATCATCAACCTAAAAGACCTGGATTCTAAACTAGGCAAATATAGCGGCTTGATGGTAGGTTCTATCGATACTCCAAACAATGGTGCTGGTAACTGGGAATAATGATTGATTTTACTAAATCAAAACAATATACTTTATCCATCCGTCTTAGTACGGATGGATTTTCTTTTTCTATCTATAACCCGATTCATGACGATTCGCTTTCAATAATAGAGAAAGAGATAAATGCGTCTTCATCCCTTACAGCAAATCTAAAAACACTCTTTCACGAATCGGATTTCCTCAATCATCCTTACAAACGAGTAAACATTATGATGGCAGGCAAGCGTTTTACGATTGCGCCATTAGAATTGTTTGAAGAGGAACAGGCGGAACTTCTGTTTTATCATAATCATCAGAAAAAAGAAAACGAAACGGTGCTCTATAATATTCTAAGAAAGAATAATGTAGCTGTCATCTTCGGCATAGACAAAAGCGCACAGACCTTTTTGAATGAACAATATCCCGAAGCTCGTTTCTATTCTCAATCTACTCCATTCATCGATTATTTTTCTGTAAAAAGCAGATTGGGAAACAGTAAGAAGATGTATGCTTCTATACGCAAAGACGGCATTGACATCTATTGTTTTGAACGAGGACATCTGCTTCTGGCTAATTCCTTTGAATGTACGCACACAGAAGACCGTATTTACTATTTATTGTACGCCTGGAAACAACTGGAGTTTAATCAAGAACGGGATGAGTTACACCTAACCGGAATACTTCCGGAGAAAGACGTTTTAATGAGTGAATTGAAAAAGTTTATCCTACAGGTATTCATCATGAATCCTGCAACTAATATTGACATGCAAGCCTTATTAACATGCGAGTAATCAGCGGTATTTACAAACGAAGAAGATTTGACGTGCCTCGGACATTTAAAGCACGCCCTACGACAGATTTCGCCAAAGAAAATCTGTTTAATGTACTCAATAACTATATCGATTTTGAAGAAGGAATAACAGCTCTTGATTTGTTTGCCGGGACAGGAAGCATCAGTATCGAACTGGTATCCCGTGGATGCGACCATGTTATCAGCATTGAGAAAGATCCTGCACATCACTCATTCATCTGCAAAATTATGAAAGAGGTGCAGACAGACAAATGTCTGCCGATACGCGGAGATGTATTCAAGTTTATCAAAAATGGCCGCGAACAGTTCGACTTCATCTTTGCCGATCCTCCCTACGCTTTAAAAGAGTTGGAAACAATACCCGAATTAATCTTTCAGAATAATCTTCTCAAAGAAGGAGGATTATTGGTACTGGAGCATGGAAAAGATAATAATTTCGAAGAAAATCCACATTTCCTTGAGAGAAGGGTGTATGGAAGTGTGAACTTCTCACTATTCAGATAAGATCCAAATACAATTTCATCCTTATTAAAGCAGCGGAGCCAATAAACGCACGATAGACTCCGCAGCTTTTTGTCTCCACGAACGTCTGCCCCAATTCTTCAAAAAGATCTGTGTACTTTCGCGCTGGTCCTGAAGAAATATTTCTTTCATTTCAAGGGCAGTTTCTACGTCATACATAAAAGCATTCACCTCAAAGTTATGCTCAAAGCTACGGAAGTCAACATTGGTAGAGCCTACAGTGGAAAGCATATCATCTGAAACCATCAGCTTAGAATGTAGAAAACCTTTCTTATAAAAATAGACTTTAACACCTGCCTGCATCACATCTGCCAAATAAGAACGCGATCCAAGATGAGTTATCCAGTTATCTGCACGTTCCGGTAACATCAAGCGTATATCCACCCCAGACAATGCTGCTGTTTGCATAGCTGCTAATATTGGTTCTGTAGGCAAAAAATAAGGTGTTTGCATATAGAAATATTTTTTTGCACTGGTAATAGCAACAGTCAATCCCTGCATGATTTCTTTCCAAGGCCCGATAGGCTCACTCGTGACAATTTGCACTAAAGAACTTCCGCAAGAGTCAATCTTCGGAAAATAACGGGAAGCGGTTATCAACGTACGGTCTACAAAATACCAATCAAGCAAAAAAGCCGTTTGTAAACCATGCACTGCCTTGCCTTCCAACATGATATGCGTATCTCGCCAGATCCCCCAAGAAAAGCCACGCATATAACGTTCTGCCAGGTTCATTCCCCCAACGAAGCCCACGCGTCCGTCAATAACGACAATCTTTCTATGGTTGCGGTAATTCACCCTACTGGTAAATAAGGGAAAACGTACTTTCAAAAAGCTCCTGACTTCAATACCGGCATTGCGCATTTCTTCAAAAAAACGATTAGGCACATGCCAGCAACCTACATCATCATAGATAACCCGTACTTCAACCCCGTGAGAAGCTTTTTCTATCAGCACATCCCTGACCATACGCCCGATAGCGTCATCTTCAAAGATGTAATATTCCATGTGGATATGCTGCTTCGCTTTTTGCAGTTCACGCAACAATGATTGAAGTTTGGTATATCCTTCGGTATAGACTGCCACACGGTTCCCCTCAAATGGAAACGCTTGATTCGTTTGCTGGAAAAGCTGAATAAGACGGGAGTATTCATAAGGAACGTCCGAACAATCCTGTGCGAGATATTCGGCCATTGGTTTCTTCAATAAGCGGTCGTAGCTTTTTTGCCCAATGATACGTTCGCGACGTTGACTCCGCCCAAAGAAAAAATAAAAGACAAGTCCGACAATAGGAAGGAAAAGTAATATGAGTATCCATGCCATGGTTTTAACCGGATTCCGGTTGTCAAGAATGATGATGACAATCGTACCGATAATGGCTCCAAAATAAAGAATATCAAAAGCCACTGTTGCTATCTGGCTAAGCATATAGTTCCAATCAATCATAGGAATCTCCTTTCATACGGATACTAAACAACAAATATAGAGTAAATTCTCGGATTAACAAAGAAGTCCCGGCAACAACATTGAATCGTTGTGCCGGGACTTCCTGTTTTTATTTAAACCTATTACTCTGCTTTAGTGTGGTCTGCCACCTCCAAAGCCACCACGCGGGCCACGAGGTCCACCACCATCAAAACCGCCATGACGCATATTGCCGCGAGCTTCTTTATTTCCAAAAACATTCAGACGATAAGAGAAACGAAGCATGCAGTAGCTATTAATTCCGTTATATTCAGAAACAGAACGCATATCGGCTGTTAACGAACGGCTGATATTAGATTGCTGCCGCAGAATATCATATACTTCAAAACTGATGGTTGCGGCATTGCCTTTCAGGAAGTTTTGGGCAATCTGTGCATTCCAAATAAGTTCATTCTTATTCATACTGGCATCACGATAACCACGACGAGCGTTATTAGTGATATTGGTAGACAACGTCATACTCCAAGGTAAAGAGATATTAGTACTTGCACCATAACCAAATGTATAGGGTTCTTGATTGTTTTCCGGACGCAGTTGATTTCGCTCAAAGTTATAGTTGATTGAACCATTCAAGGTAAATTCAAACCAGTCGTTACGGAAAGTTCCATTCAAATTCTCTCCGAAAGTCAGTGTCGTACTAGTGTTCTTGTCATTTATTTTAGTATCGTCATTAAAAAGATAAGAAACCGCATTGGTATAATTAGCACGGGAAAAAGAATTTATGGTAAACCGCTTGTCTCTCAATGCTGTATTGAATCCAAACATTCCCATCGCATTCCAGTTTCCGTTGATATTCTCCGGTTTAACAGTCACTCCACCAGTACTCTGATTATAAGTAGTGGCATTAGTAATGCTATTTTGAGTCATATTCAAGTTTGCATGAGCCATCATGCCACGCTGTTTATCTGCATTATAAGTATTATAAAACAAACGCATAGAATGAGAGAAAGAAGGTTTCAATCCCGGATTACCCTTACGGATATTCAACGGATTAGAGTCATCAGTTACATCAAGCAAATTTTCCATACTCGGCTGGCTTGCACGTCCCCGATAGGTAAAGCGCAACTGGCTGACTTTAGAAAATCTGTAACGAAAATCAACGTTAGGAGCAAAATTGAACACATTTCTTTTTACTACAGTATCTACTTCGGCCTTCTTATAATCCAATCTGGTGTTCTGCGGTTGCAAAGATACTCCAAAGTTCAATCTATATTTCTCGCGGATAATATTTAGTCCTGCATTAATATCATGGTTATAATATTTATATTGAGCATACTTACTCAAATCTCTATCTTTATTCTCTTCATATCCTACAGGCAGACCATCACCAAAATTCCAAAACCAATCCTGTCCTTTATCGGCATCAGGAATCAAGCTGTATGTACTTCTGTCACTTTCACTATATTTATATTGAAATTTATAGCGGAACTGTAAGAAGGTAGCTCTCGCAATCGGTTCGCTATAGGTCAGTTCGGCAGTATAATCATAATTTTTGGTTGGAGAAGTAGTATATTGTTTACGCTCATCATCTTCTTTTTTTGCATTATCATCAAAATAACGCGTCAATGATTCACTAAACTGTTCGCTGTCATTATCTCCATAACTAAATGTACCACGGAAAGTGATGTTTCGTCCCTGATTATTCAATCTACGATTCACTTGCAAAGAAGCATTTGCAGAGAGATTCTGCCCTTCAGATTTTGATTCACTATTACTGGCGTTGACACGAATAGCTTCTAAAGGATCATCCGTACTTCCCCAGAAAATCTTATTCAAAAACTCATTAGGATTAGACACCAAATTAAATGGATCTCCATTAAAAGTTCCCGATTCGGAAATAGAATAACTATTAGACTTTCCATAAGAAACGTTCGGACGGAAAATGATATTTGTCAATGTGTCCGGTTTCCACTCCAACCGAAAGTCTGCATTAAAGTTCGTATTCTTATTGCGGCCTTTACTGTTCGAATTTGAATAAGAATTTCCATTTTGCAGGAAACGTTCCGAGTAGTTTGTAGATGTTGCATCCCGATCACTGAAATTATAACGGGCACTACCTCCCAGTTCCAATTTTTCAGTCTGGGTAGCAAAGTTAGCCCCTAACATCTTGGTAGCAGTCAAACCATTGCTGTTCCGGAAACGAGGTCCGCCACCTCCACCGGAGAATCCCTGATCGTTCACATTATTAGCAGAACCGATTAAAGAGAATTGGCTATTATCGACAAAACGATTCAACATCAAGTTGCTTCCGTAACGATCTTCTGTACCACCGGCAACACTTGCATTACCAAACCAACCTTGATTCATACCTTTCTTCACTTTCAGGTCAAGAACAGTTTCTTCTTCTCCGTCATCTATTCCGGTAACACGTGCCAAATCAGACTTTTTATCGTACGTCTTCAGTTTGTCGATCATGTTGACCGGTAAGTTCTTCAATCCGGTTTTCACATCACCGCCAAAGAACTCTTTACCATCCACCATAATCTTCTTTACTTCTTTACCATTGATTTTGACGTTACCGTCATCGTCTATTTCTGCTCCCGGAAGTTTCTTCACCAACTCTTCGAGCATCGCCCCTTCGGGAGTACGGTAAGCTGTTGAGTTATATTCCAGCGTATCTTCTTTCACGACCACCTGCGGAGCTTCGGCAGTAATCACCGCTTCCTTCAGCATGACAGCATCCGGATCCAATGTAATGGTTCCCAATTTTTTATCAGTGGCGTTAGCAGATAATTGTACCGGTACGAGCTTGGTTCGGAATCCAATATAGGAAACTTTCAACACATATTTTCCGGCTTTTACTTTGGGGAGAGTAAACCATCCCTGGTTACTACTGGCTATACCAGCGGCATAAGCACTATCAGGTAATGATAGCAATTGAACTGTAGCCTGCGCTGCGGGCTCTTTAGTATCGGATTCCACCACACGTCCCGAAACGGTAATAACCTTATTCTGTGCAAAAATTGAGAAGGTGCATAGCAACATCAGCACCAACCCTGCTGAAAATCTTTTCATTTACCTTATTTACGATTATATTAGTAGCAATAACAATGTCTTTTTGACAAATCGAATCGCAAAAGGTTTAATTGAAAAGAAAATTATCTTTTAAAGAATCGATCAACAAGCGCTTTTTTCAGACCAAACTCCAGACAAAGCACATTAAAAACCAGAAAAGTCAGGAAAGAGGAAGTATCGACGTTTATCACATCTCCTTGCATAACACGCCACAACATACCACCAAAGACGAACAAGAATGTCAAAAAGATGGCATTACGAACAGCCGAATTCCGGATTTGCTCCGTTTCACGGCTTTCATTCTTACTCAATGCAAAGATTATTAACAAACATCCTGCCATCATCAACAACTTTGTACATTCTTTATAAAACAGCAAATTAGTATCAGTTACTACTCCCTGCATCACCAAAATAAAAGGGATGAACAGAGCTACCAACAAGACAACATATCCTAAAGGACGACAATATACAGGTAATAATGCTTTCATGATTAAACGTTTTAATGAGACAAAAGTAAGTAAAAAAAGATATTTTATATACATTTGCAGAGTAAAAAAGCAAAAGAATCATGAGTAAACAAGAAGTTATTCTCTGCGAAAGCTTGGAAACGAGCCTCGGTCGTGCCATTGAGCTATGTCCGCATGACAAATTATTCGTCCTCACAGACGAGCATACCCAGCGTCTTTGTCTCCCCTCTCTAAAGGAATCGGGTCTGTTGAAAGATGCTGTAGAAATCTGTATCGGAGCAGAAGATGTGCATAAAACTCTGGAAACACTCGCTTCCGTCTGGATGGCATTAAGCACTCAAGGGGCTACCCGCCACTCTTTACTTATCAATCTTGGAGGAGGGATGGTGACAGATCTCGGAGGTTTTGCCGCAGCTACATTCAAACGGGGCATTTCCTATATCAATATACCAACCACTCTGCTCGCTATGGTGGACGCATCAGTGGGGGGTAAAACAGGAATCAACTTCAACGGACTGAAAAATGAAATCGGTGCTTTCGCTCCGGCAAACAGTGTATTGATTGAAACTGAATTCCTGCGCACATTGGACACACACAATTTCTTCTCCGGATATGCTGAAATGTTGAAGCATGGTTTGATTAGCAATACGGCACATTGGGCAGAATTGCTCAATTTCGATTCCTCTAGTATTGATTATGCAGCTCTCAAACAATTGGTAGGCCAATCGGTACAAGTGAAAGAAGATATTGTAGAACAGGATCCCTTCGAACATGGAATCCGCAAAGCATTAAATCTGGGACACACCGTAGGACATGCGTTCGAAAGTATGGCACTGGCAGAAAACCGTCCTGTATTACATGGATATGCAGTAGCTTGGGGAATTGTGTGCGAACTGTATCTTTCTCATCTCAAAGTAGGTTTCCCGAAAGAGAAAATGCGGCAAACGATCCAGTTTATCAAGGATAATTATGGTGTATTTACTTTCGACTGCAAGAAATATGACCAACTGTATGCATTTATGACGCATGATAAAAAAAATACTTCAGGTACTATCAATTTCACCTTACTGAAAGATATTGGAGACATTTGCATCAATCAGACTGCCGATAAGGACACTATCTTCGAGATGCTCGACTTCTATCGCGAATGTATGGGAATTTAATCCATCCTACATCAGATATACCGCATAATAAAAGGGAATGAAATAGACTTCATTCCTTTTCTCTTCCCAATCCCTATAGATATTATTGCCTATTGTGAGGCAATTGTCCGCACTATTGTTCTAAGTTACTCATTCGATATTGTGAAAGCGACATTCCTGTATGCTTTCTAAAAAAACGTCCAAGCGACGATTGATTCGCAAAGTTCGTTTTAATCGCTATTTCCTGAATGTTCAGGCTGGTATTTTTCAGCAAAGCCTTGATTTCTAATATGATGTATTCAACAATCCAGTCTTTGGCAGACTTCCCGCTTGTCTCCTTAATTACCATAGTCAGGTATTTGGAAGTAATACACAGTTTATCCGCATAAAAAGCCACATCCTTATTCTCCTTAAAATGCTTCATGATAAGCCCAAAGAATTTATTAGCCAACTCTTCTTTACGGGTATCCCTGCGGGCAGTCATCAAGGTCGATTCCTTTTGATAAGCATTGAACAGTTCCAGATACAGATACCTCAACAAATGAATAATCAGCTCACGCCTATATATATCTTGAGAGGTAACTTTATCTTTTATCATACCCAGATAATTATATATCCGGGGAATATCTCGTTCTGACTGCGGATACCAGTAATGAGTCCGCATGTAGAAAAAGAAATGCGGAGAAAATCTGGGCACACCACTTAACGCATCACTAAACAGTGAAGTAGATATAACCATCGTAACGGTCGAGAAATCTTCACTTGGCTCACTAAATGAGACAAATTGTCCGGGTAATAATATAATCAATTCCTCCGGTTGTATCCAATGTACATCTTCATGCACTGTAATTTTGGCCTTTCCACCTAAACAATATATAATCAAAGCTGATTGATTATTAGAAGGATAAGAAGTCAAAGGAAGATACTTCAGATTTTGATAAAATTTAAAATCGTCACCCAGGACGTATATCTCTAATGTCTCTCTATTTTTAATGTCTAACATTTAACACCTTTCTAAACTAAGTCTTTTTACAAATGTATAACTTCCTAATTTACCACGCACCAAAAATGGAAATATAGTATCATACTAAGGAAGTCAAACACCTTTTATTTGCATTAATTTATAAACAAACTATCTGATTGTTAGTTCATTTATCATTTTCCTATTTCGTTTTATTATAGACTGACCTGTTTTTTATAGTGTTTTTAGGACAGGAAAAGGATTAATGCTTTCAAATGAAAAATAAGCAGATTGTTTTCTAATTCAAGCAAAATTAAAGAAATGTACTTTTATATCACATAAGAGGCAATCAAAAAAACTACTAACTCATTGAAATAAAGATTTGTATGTTCACAAGAAAGACTAATAATCAGAATAATAGCTATAAATCGGCACAATTCATACTAGAAAAATCAACGGATTATTTGCTAATTAAAAATTAATCTGTACTTTTGCATCCGCAATTCGGGGTGTAGCTCAGCCCGGTTAGAGTACGCGTCTGGGGGGGCGTGAAAAGAGTAAAAGATTTTCATTTTACAATCACATATAAAACAAGGAATTAGATAGTTATCTAGTTCCTTTATTTTTTAGCTCGATTACTCATTCATTACCTCTTTCGGGAAACTTAATCCAAACTAAAGCAAATTGCAGTACAAAACCTCTTTTGCGTTCTTCGTGTTTTTATCACATTAAATACCTTACCACAGACTCCCAATTTGGAAACCGTTCAGAACCGAACAATATAAGCTCACCTTTAAAATCAGCAGCACCATTCTTTTTCCTGTCATCTATTAAATAATCCCCTGCATTCAAGTTTTTGTGGTGCGACAAGATCAAACGTTTATAGCATACTTCACCCAAATAACGCTTCACCCATTCTAACTTGTCAGACCATGCACTTAGGTTATCCCATGGGGCTGTTGATAAAATGTAAATGTCGTATTTGTCTTTTAAACGATTCATAGCATCTATTGCCCCTTCATTGGGTTGCATTTTTGCAAATATATTAGGGACTTCATCATAGCACCCCGCATATCGGCTTTTTAAGTCCTCATTTAAGGCGTCTATGCCCGATTGGAAGTTTACCAATACATTATCCATATCTACATATAAAACTTTCTTATTTGAACACCGTTCGAGGTACTCCAACGCTTCTTTATATGTTTCCAACTTCCAATGTGCCTTACCATTCAAACGGGTTACATCCATATTGTCTTTTAGGTCTTGTATTTTAACCTTTGTAGCCAAACGATTAGTAGAGACACGTTCAATAAACGCTTTATAATCTTCCCCCGCTTCTTTAGTCAGACATTTTAAAGCCTCCAGTAGCCTGTCATCCAACCCTTCCGTTTTTAAATCCTCAAATGTTATGGAAGTATCTTCTACAACATCATGCAACAATGCTACTATCTTTTCATCCTCTGTTTGACAGTGTAAAGCAACTCTAACAGGATGCAATATATACGGACTACCACCTTTGTCTAACTGTCCAATATGAGCCTTATAGGCAATCTCCAATGCTTTATTTTGATTCATAAGACAATTTAATCTACTGGTTTGCCATCACGTAACCATTCGTTCTTCAAACGGGTAATTTCCAAGTCTGCGTCATCAGCATCGTTTGGTACATCGTAACCAAACTTCTTGCGTTCCTCGGGGGAAGCGGCTTGGTACATGCGTTTGAACTTCTTATCACCCTCGTAAATTACAAATTCGTAGGACTTTTCAATGTTGTTTTCTTCTTTCTTTGCCATAGTGTTATTCCTTTAGATTAATCTACGGGTTGCCCATCGCTCAACCATTCCCCAAAAGCTCTTAAGCGTGCCAAGTCATCCGCATCTGCGTCGTTTGGTATATCCACACTATTTGGAAGACCTTTAGCCTCTCGCTCTTGGTATATCTTTTTCATTTTTCGGTTAAACTCACTTTTACCAAAATCGTAAGATTTGTCAATGTTGTTGTCTTTCTTTGTCATAGTGAAATTCCTTTAGATTAATCTACGGGTTTACCATCACGTAACCATTCGTTCGCCATGCGGGTAATTTCCAAATCCTCTGCATCAGCATCGTTTGGTAGGTCGTACCCCATCGTTTTCCGCTTTTCGGGTGATGCGGCTTGATACATGCGTTTAAGTTCTTTGTCCATTTCTGAAATTTCCAGTTTGTAAGACTTTTCAATGTTGTCTTTCTTTGTCATAGTGTAATTCCTTTAGATTAATCTACGGGGTTACCATCACGTAACCATTCGTTCTTTGCACGGGTGATTTCCAAGTCACGGTCAGTAGCATCGTTTGGCACATCGTAACCCATCGTTTTCCGCTTTTCGGGTGATGCGGCTTGATACATGCGTTTGAACTCCTTGTCGCTTTCGAAAATTGTAAGCGTGTAGGACTTTTCAATGTTGTTTTTGTCTTTTTCTACCATAGTAATATAATTGCATTGATTATACATAAACTTGCTAAACTAAATTCCCCATTATCCTTCATATCTACACAGATGAAGCATCAACACAAACTTATTACGACAAATATAATTAAAAATATCCCATTTATATCGTTTTTTAAGATAATATTTGATATATTCGTCGGAAATAAAAGCTAAATATCAATATTTACTCTTAACACCAACAAATATGGAAACTACAGATTACAAACTGTACAGTTATAAGATGAAGCATGACAACCGTTTTGCTCCAAACCCTTTATTTGGAGTACTGACACTTGCAACATGTAAGCCTGCAATGCGTCGCAACACCAAAATAGGAAACTGGATTGCGGGATGGACTTCAAAACAACTAAAGGACAGTCCGACCGAAGTTGGAAAAGAAAAACTTGTCTATTTAGCAAAAGTGACACAAAAACTTTCTTTTGCTGAATACTGGGAAAAGTATGAACAAAAACGACCTGTAAAAACAGAAGATACTAAAGTTATACAACGTTATGGAGACAACATATATAAACCAAACCTGACTAACCCTAAAGAATTTATACAGATAGAAAACAACTTCCATGGAAAAGACAAAATGGACAAGGATTTGAGAGGGGAATATGTTCTTATCTGTGAAGAATTTTATTATTTCAGTCGTTTGTCCCCGTTGGATATCCCTGTTGTGTTACGTCCCAACATTCCTAAAGTGCAAACAAGCTATGGAGTAATAACAAAGGATGCCGCAGAATTTATAAACTACGTCAAACAACATGTTGAACTATGCAAATACACTGACGCCAAATGAAAGTTATACTAAGTAGAAAAGGATTTGATTCCCAATATGGTAGAATGCCCAGTCCAATATTGCCGGGCGGGACATTACTGTCATTGCCGATACCCTCAAAAACAGATATGGAAACAAAGTATAGAGATTTATACTATGGCAATAGTTCATATTACGATATCATCCATACTTTAAACCCCAACAACAAAATAAAAGAAGAATATAACTGTCATTTAGACCCCGATATCAGAGAGGAAATAAAGGATAGACCAACAGGGTGGAAGCCTACATTCGGACAGGAAAAGACCGCATTACGACACCTACAAAAACAGGGAGTGGGAATCGGTGACTTGTTTTTATTCTTTGGTTGGTTTAGGCAAACGGAGTACATTGCCGGACAATTACGTTATAAAAAAGACGCTCCGGATTGGCATGTTATATACGGCTATCTTCAAGTAGGAGAAATCATTGACACTCCTACCAATATCCCCGCATGGTTAAACGGACACCCACATGCAAAAATGGAAAGATGGAACAGTCCAAATGTCATTTATACGGCTCCTTCCAAACTTTCATTTTTACCACAACTATCCGGAGCCGGATGTTTGCAGTTTTCAAACAGGCTTGTACTTACTAAAGAAAAATGCAGCAGGAGAGTATGGAATTTACCCGATTTTTTCCGGCAAATTCCAATAAGCTATAATGCAAATTCCTGGAAAGAGGACTGTTTTATTTCCGCAGCCAAAGGGCAAGAATTTGTTTTTGAAGCAAATGACAACGCTTTGGAATGGATAAAAGACATAATTCAATAATAAAAACATTTATATCCAACAACAATTATAGACAAGAATGTGGAAACAATAGTCAGAAAGTTCCTTAAAGACAGTGACGAATTTGAACTTATACCGTTAGACAATTAGAAAGATAACACCGTCTTTTTGACTTTTCCAAAAGGAATTGACGAATATGCAAATGTCGGACTTCCTATTTATGTATTAATAGACAAATTAAGAAACGTCCGTTATGCAGATAGCAACGAGCAACATGAATTGTTGATACGTAGCCAATCAGAAGAATTGGAAAGTAGTAATGAGGAGGACTGACAGATCAATGCGTCACTAGACATTTAGAGGGAGGCTTCGATGAGGCTTTCTATGTCCTTTTTATCACTTTTGCTATTGAGACCTCACAATTAGCTTCAGCACAGACTCAAACACAAAAGTTCGTATTAAAGCGTTTTAGCCACTTTATCCCCTTACCGAATAAATTATACCTTTGAAGAATGAAAATGGCAATACGCTTCCAATAGAGAAGTTATATATAAGATTTGACCTGATAATAAATATAAAAAGCAAATTATAAACTAGGACATCAACTTACATAGGTGGTAATCCTACTAGTCCTCTTCCTCATCCTCCTCTTCCTTCTCAACCTCTTTAACCTCTTCATCCTCTTCCTTCTCAACCTCTCCTCGGTAGGGTTCGAACGCATCAATATTTCATGATTTTCTTCGTACGTGGCGTATCGGGCTTTACCCAATTTATCAATCAGTATATAAATAGGACGTCCGTAATTTGTATTCCCGTTCGCCTCTTTATAAGCTGCAAAATAGACTACATAGTTTTTGTAGTTTTCCTCTTTAATCAATTCAAAATCCTCGTCTCCGTCTAGAAACTTCGTGGCTATCGCCCGAGTTACCTCTTCTGTCATTTTACTCATAATACATTGCGTAATCTTTAACAATATCCGGTTTAATAAGTAAATTATCTACTCGTAGTACTTTACACACATATTTGGGGCTAACATCTTCGTTCATTTCCCCCATCCCTCCTTGTGCAAAACTACCATCTTTTGACAATGCAAATATAACAAATCCATGGACAAAAGCAAAGATTTCTCGCCATTACAGAGCTACATTACTACAAGATATTGTCACATAGAGTAGATTTTCCCAAATCTATAAAACGAATTAAGAACGAACCCTACATAGCCTATCGATACCCCAACAATAGCCTCATCACACACTTAATCATAGAGGCTCGTTTTAGAGCGATATTAACCATTTTGTCCCTTTACCGAGTAAATTATGCCTGCAAGGGATAAAAGAGGCAATACGCTTCCAATAGAGGAGTTATATATAAGATTTGACTTGAACAATAGACAAAAGGGGGAAAGCAAAGCATCCTAACAGCAATTTTACAACTATACAAAAGCAAACGGAGAGGTCGAATAAATCCAACCCCTCCGCTAAAACTTTAATCAGTTGTCATTAAAACGGCAGATCAGTTAACGCCCCCTTAGCAGCGTCACAACCTAGCTCCGCAGATTTATGATACCATTCATTAGCTACATCTTCATCCTTGTTTTTCCCCCACAATCCTTTTGCATAGGCTTCCCCCATTAAAAACATGGCATAGGGCATTCCTCTTTCACACATGATTTCCAAGAGTTCAACACCATTTTCTTCATTTAGCGGAGTTTCTTTATCTCCACCATAAAGCCACAGGTTGACAGCCTCCCACAATAAGGGTTCATCCATTTCAACATCATCGCTGGCGTACAGTCCTGCATACTCAAAGCACGCAGCAGCCTTCAATAGATTTGGTTCAAAATTAGGAGCACCACATTTATACAGGTAAGCATATATAGCTTCAACACCCGAATGCCCTAATCTACTTGCCTGTTGAAAATAGAAGATTGCCCTTTGTGTATCTTGGCAAACTTTATTTCCATTCAGATACATTGCTCCCAACTCAAAAGCTGCATCTTTATCCCTATTAGCTTTTCTTATCAAATCAAACAACATTTCTGAATCCATTTCTTTACTTAAATTAGTTTTCATATTTTCTTAATTTAAAAATTACACAATATTGATAATTATATTTTCCTAGAATGCACTAATATACATGGCATATCACGTATAAGATTGGTGCTCTTACATATATTCCTCATATTAGAGCCTGTTTTTAATCCTGTTATTTGAAATAAATTAATTGGGAATATCCAATAACATAGGTCACACCCCAATTCTTTCTATTCGCTTCCATAAGACGATCAATTGACTTGATAAAATAGCCGTTGCTCCTCTTCTATACTCATGCCGTCTTCTGAACTTTCCAACAGCCAAGTAAGATAGTGTTCAATCTTATCGGTCAACTCCAATATTAGACTGGGGAGTACCAAATGATTTTTCCCCCATTCTGACGCATCCTGGATTCTTTTTTGGAACTGAGCGTGTCGAACTCTGTCTTCGGGCTGCGGATTTTTACGCAACTTAAATAGAACGTTTTTCACATAATAACCCAAGTTTTGTCCCGCGATTGCTATACAAATGCACCATTTATCAAAGTCCTTGGCGCTCTCAAAAATATTAAAATCCACATCCAAGCAGTCATTAGGCAGCTTCTCCATATCTTCATAATAGCCAAACCACTCCGCAACCAACGTCCAAAATACACGTTTGTCCCATAATTCACCGGCTGTAATCTCTCTTCTAAACAACTTAAACAGCTCCTTCTTTTTAAGCGTAATTTCATACCTCAATAAATACTCCGGTAGACTACTTCTACCCACTTTGGGCAACTCTTTCTTCTTTTTAGCCTCTGATATTTTATCGTAGAACTTTACCCGTACACCCTCTTTGTCGAAATATACAGTTCCACCCTTACCTTCAGCCCAATCATTAGGAGTGAACCCCTTTATTCCACTTAACTTCCTTAAATAAAATACAGGGGGTTGCGACATTTCAAAGTTATGAGCAAACTCTACATACTCCACCTCTGCATCATACATAGGTACTCCCAAGTCCTCACTTAACATCATAATACAACACTCAACATCATTCAATGACATAGTATGCGTATTGTGACCCCATAAAGACTTAGGAAGACTACCCTCGAATGACACACACGTTTCTGTAGCTATAATAGTACGACCATGCCACCACCCCAAACCACCTGTACCGTCAGCACGGTAGGAATACGCAACTATACGGCTTAAGACTGATTGCCAATTGTACCCTATTGGTAGGGCATGTAATACCAACTTGACTTTATCATACATGACTATTAAATTTAGATGTATATAAAAACTTGTACATAATTGAGTTTATTACTATTTACGAAAACGTGCCGCCAACTGACCTTCCATCCTTTTGACAAAATCCTCATTCGTTTCCTGTTTCCGAGCTGTCAGCCATTCTTTGATTTCATCACGTCTAAATTTCAATTTACGTCCATTGCTACCGGAACGACAGCAAGGTATCTCATTTGCACAAGTCAGTTTATAAATCGTATGCTTTGCATAGCCTGTCAATTCACAACAAAGGTCTACACCAAACACCTCCGGATAATCTTCTATCCGTTTTAACGGTCTATTGTTCTTCTGTTGCTCGTTTTTGACAGCCGTCGGTACTGAACCTAGCATACTACAAATAGTTTCCCGTAACGACCTTATTTGAGCCAACACCATATTTTCCCAATCCGTCTTTAAGTATCGGACATCATTATTGTCCAATGCCTTCTCCATCGCATCATGGTGATAGTCATTTATAAAACCCCTACTGGATATAGCAGCATACAAAGTTTCGGCTGTTAACAGTCTCTTCCCCTCTTTCCGCCACGATTCCTCTTCGAAATACAATTCATCCACTTCGTCCATACTACATTTGCCCTCTTCCCATTCTTTTATTTTATCCTCATAATGGGAAATAAAAGAAAAACTTTTCCAGTTGACAATAGCCTCATCAACAGTTTCCAGCACCTGTTCTAGTTCTTTTTTATCACCATGTGTCAGACTTTCAAGATAAAACCCAAAATCCGTTTCACACCATTCATCCGCTTCCCCTCGGAGCAACTTGTTTATCAAGCTGCCCAGAGGCATGATACAATCATTTTTCATTGTTTTGTAGTTATAATAAATTTACTGTTCTGTCTAATATGCTAGTATCAAAACTTGCGAGGTATGTAGCCGTTGTGTCAATATTGGCATGACCCATTACTTGGCTGATAACCTCACGTGGAACATTCTTTCCCTGTAACTGCATTGCCATTGTATGACGGGCAACATAAGTGGTCAGTTTTATTCCAATATTTAATTTTTCACCAAGTTTCTTCATGTTGTTATTAATCCTTTTGTATCTCGTACGTCTATGCTCGTACCATAATTCTTCTTCACCATAATCTTTGGTTATTAAAGGAAGAAGATAGTCCCCCATTAAAGGAGTGTTCGATTTAAACCAATCCAACAGTTCCTTTATAGGTTCATTTATCTTTATTATTATGGGCTTCATTTCTTTGGCATTCTGCGTTTTGTGTCTTTTATACACAATATGTTCACCCGTCGCCAATACTTTAATATTAGCGGAAGTCAATTTCGCCATGTCCACCATACTCATTCCAAAACAATAGTAGGAAAACAGAAAGAGTCTGCGGGCACGCTCCAAAACAAAATCCTCCTGGGGTGATTCTTTTATAAGTTCCAGTTCTTGCGGAAGCAAATATCTTTTTTCCGTTACCTCTGACAATTTACCCAGTTCAAAACCACCTTTCCCAAACGGATAGGTATCTAAAGAGCATTTCTTTTCCTTTATAGCCTTATTTAGTATCACACTTAAAGGTTTCAAATAAATCCTTCGGGTATTGCCACAACACCCCCGTTTTTCCAATGCCGCATTAAATCCAGTCACATACTTAAAATCAATTTCCGCACAAGTCCGTTCCTTTATTTTCTTATCATACTTTTCCAACATTCTAAGAGTGCCTTCAAACTTTTTAGCATTTCCTATATGACCAGTAGCTTTCAAAAGGTCTATATGTTCAATAAAAATATCATTTATTCTATTTCCCCTATTCTTACAGCAAAACTCTTCTTCAAATTGAATTAGCGACCAATTTTGTCCCTTTTCCGCAAACATCAACAAAATTTTCCCCGCACGTTCCTCGCAGGAGTTCAGAAACAAATTATCCCTCTCATAATTGGGACATACACGCTTATCTTTCTTAAAACGGTCGGCATCGTCATTCCACTGCACCCCTTGCGCTGATAGCCCCAAACTGATATATTTCCGTTTCCCATCCTTAGAAATACGCAAACACACAGGGTAACTTCCATCTCTCTTTTGGTTGCTCTTATAGAGCATAATTTTCATATTTTTCATATTCTATTTTTATTTAGTTATGTAGTATATACGCACATTGCAAAAGTGAACTCGTGCATTTTTGACGATTTTCGACGACTAAATTTACATTTTTCGCATCGCTCCACAATGAAAAGTAATCATATTTCTAATATTAAGAATTATTAACCATCTATTATTATAACATGCTGCACTACTTTATCGATTACATAATCATTACTTATTCATTACACGTTTTATCCAAATTACTACAACCAAAAGCAAATTATAGAGGTAAATAAATACTAATAGAAATTATAAGGGTGGGGAAACACTCTCTCTTCCAGCCCCATTATCGGAATAACAAAGCACAAATAATCCTACACGCACTTCACTATAAATCAAACGATTAGTAAAACAATCCATTTAATAAGGAAACAAATTTCACACTATTTATTTGCTAATTAAAAATTAATCAGTACTTTTGCATCCGCAATTCGGGGTGTAGCTCAGCCCGGTTAGAGTACGCGTCTGGGGGGCGTGTGGTCGCTGGTTCGAATCCAGTCACCCCGACTGGTTAAAGAGGTTAGAAACCGAATGGGTTCTAACCTCTTTTTATTTTAGAAAACAATGAAAGAAGATCCTAGACATATCCATATCAGTGAATACAGTTATCCTCTTCCGGATGAACGTATTGCTAAATTCCCGTTGCCTACCCGCGACCAGTCCAAACTCTTAATATACCGTCGTGGAGAAGTTAGTGAAGATGTTTTCACTTCTTTGCCGGAATATCTGCCGCAAGGCAGCCTGATGATATTCAATAATACAAAAGTCATTCAGGCACGCCTCCATTTTCGAAAAGAGACGGGAGCACTGATCGAAGTGTTTTGTCTTGAACCGATCCAGCCAAACGATTATGTCTTAAATTTCCAACAGACAGCACATGCCGCCTGGCTTTGCATGATCGGCAATCTGAAGAAATGGAAAGACAGACAGTTGAAACGCGAAATGACCGTCAAAGGATTCCCCATTACTCTGACCGCTACCCGAGGAGAATGCAAAGGAACCAGCCATTGGGTAGATTTTGCATGGGATAATCCGGAAGTGACGTTTGCCGATATCCTTGAAGTATTCGGAGAACTTCCTATTCCTCCTTACTTAAACCGGGATACGGAAGAAAGTGACAAGGAGACTTATCAAACTGTTTATTCTAAGATTAAAGGTTCGGTAGCTGCGCCTACGGCGGGATTACATTTTACTCCACGAGTATTGGATGCTCTTCAAGAAAAAGGGATTAATCTTGAAGAATTAACTCTACATGTAGGAGCAGGCACATTCAAACCTGTAAAAAGTGAAGAAATCGAAGGTCACGAAATGCACACGGAATATATATCGGTCAACCGGAGCACCATCAAAAAACTGATTGACCACGACGGTTGTGCTATTGCAGTAGGGACTACTTCTGTACGGACTCTGGAAAGCCTGTATCACATTGGAGTTACATTGGCTGAAAATCCGTATGCTACGGAAGAAGAACTACGTGTCAAACAATGGCAGCCTTATGAAAAGTACGACCAGATTCCTCCCGTTGTTGCGTTGCAAAAGATATTAGGATATCTCGACAGGAATGGTTTAGAAACCCTTCACACCAGTACACAGATTATCATAGCACCGGGATACAATTATAAAATAGTGAAAGCGATGGTTACTAATTTCCATCAGCCGCAAAGTACCTTGCTGCTTTTGGTTTCAGCTTTTGTAAAAGGGAATTGGCGCACTATTTATGATTATGCACTGGCGCATGATTTCCGGTTCCTAAGTTATGGAGATTCTTCTTTATTAATACCATAAGATATTCTTCTCTCCAAAAGATTTTACGCAATATAAAAGACACTATGCCAAGCGATAATAACCAGGAAATGTTCCCTATCGTAGACGAACAGGGAAATATCACCGGAGCTGCCACTCGCGGAGAATGTCACAGCGGTAGCAAACTGCTTCATCCGGTAGTTCACCTTCACGTATTCAATGCCCAAGGAGACATCTACTTACAGAAACGCCCCGAATGGAAAGACATTCAACCGGGGAAATGGGATACGGCTGTAGGCGGACATATTGATTTGGGCGAAAGCGTAGAAATCGCCCTAAAGAGAGAAGTCCGTGAAGAATTAGGCATCACAGACTTCACTCCCGAGCTTCTCACCAGTTATATTTTTGAATCCAGCCGTGAAAAAGAGCTTGTTTTTGTCCACAAAACCGTTTATGAGGAAGAAATCCATCCCAGCGACGAACTGGACGGTGGACGATTTTGGAAGATCGAAGAAATAAAAGAAAATCTGGGTAAAGGAATCTTCACTCCCAACTTCGAAGAAGAGCTGAAAAAAGTCTCTCTTATTCCTTCTCTATCCAAGTAATAATCTTTTCAGAGAACGGACTTTCTTTCGGAGACACAACTCCCGCCCAATGTCCGTTCTCATCAATCATAAACTTCTGAAAGTTCCACTGAACCGGTGCACTTTCTTTTCCATTCTGTTTTTTCTCCGTCAACCATTGGTAAAGAGGAGCCATATCTTTTCCTTTAACGGAAATCTTAGCCATCATCGGAAAAGTAACATCATAGTTCAAAGAACAGAACTTGGCTATTTCCTCATTACTACCCGGTTCTTGTCCCATAAAGTTATTCGCCGGAAAACCGATAACAACAAAGTTTTTTTCTTTATATTTCTCATATAGTTTCTCCAGTTGAGCATACTGGGGCGTCAGCCCACACTTAGATGCCACGTTGACTACCAGCACTTTCTTACCTTTCAGTGAAGAAAGAGGAAAGTCCTTACCATCAATAGTTTTCACTGTAAAATCATAAAAAGACTTGTTTTGCGCTTCCGAAGAAATTGCAAACAACAGGCTTACCATCATCAAGACGAATGTTTTCATGCTGAATATACATTTAGTTTGTTTTTATATTAAACGAGTAAACTGAAAGAAATGTTTGTTCAGCAGTGAAACAAGAACTATGATTTTACATCTTTCAATTCCCCAATCCGTCACTTCACCCCACAATCTTTCCGCTTCATTTATTCTTAGTGATAACGGATGAAGATAGGCCGTAATTTTGTACTGTGAAATAATAATACAACGAAAGTCATGTTTACAGCTATTGTACGTTTTTCAATCAAGAAGAAACTATTTGTAGGACTCACTACTCTCTTCCTGTTTATCGGAGGTATCTATGCGATGCTGACACTACCTATTGATGCCGTGCCCGACATTACCAATAATCAGGTACAAATAGTGACCGTATCCCCTACACTCGCGCCACAAGAGGTGGAACAGCTCATCACTATGCCTATCGAAATAGCGATGAGCAATATTATGAATGTCGAAGATATCCGTTCTGTCAGCCGCTTCGGACTATCGGTCGTAACGGTCGTTTTTAAAGAAAGTGTCCCCACACTCGATGCACGGCAGCTGATAAATGAACAAATACAAAGCGTAACAAGCGAAATTCCCTCCGAGCTCGGAACACCGGAGATGATGCCCATCACTACCGGTCTGGGAGAGATTTACCAGTATATATTAAAGGTAGCTCCCGGATATGAGAAGAAATATGACGCAATGGAACTCCGCACCATTCAAGATTGGATGGTGAAACGTCAGTTGTCCGGTATACCCGGTATAGTAGAAATCAATAGTTTCGGCGGTTACTTGAAACAATATGAAGTAGCCGTCGATCCGGACGCCCTATTTTCTTTGAATATCACTATCGGCGAGGTGTTCGAAGCACTTAGCAGCAACAACCAAAATACCGGCGGAAGCTACATTGAGAAGATAAAGAATGCCTACTATATCCGGTCGGAAGGTATGATTACCCGCATCAAGGATATTGAACAGATTGTAGTGACCAACCGGAATGGGATTCCGGTACATATCAGTGATGTAGGAGTTGTCCGCTTCGGTTCTCCAAAGCGTTTCGGTGCCATGACAAAGGATGGTGAGGGCGAGTGTGTCGGCGGAATTGCCATGATGCTGAAAGGTGCCAACGCAAATGTAGTGACTCAAGAACTCGAAAAACGGGTAGAAAAAATACAGCAGCTATTACCCGAAGGAGTCAGTATAGAACCTTACTTGAACCGTTCGGAACTGGTAAACCGGAACATCTCTACGGTTGTCAACAACCTGATTGAAGGAGCGGTTATCGTCTTCCTTGTACTCATCCTCTTCCTCGGCAACCTCCGTGCCGGACTGATTGTCGCATCCGTCATCCCGCTGGCAATGCTTTTCGCTTTTATCATGATGCGTGTATTCAATGTCACCGCCAATCTAATGAGTCTCGGTGCCATTGACTTTGGTATTGTAGTAGATGGCTCTATCGTTATATTGGAAGGTATCCTCGCCCACATTTACGGAAAACAATTCCGAGGCCGCACACTGACCCGCAAAGAGATGGACAAAGAAGTGGAAAAAGGAGCTTCCGGCGTTGCACGTTCGGCCACTTTTGCAGTGTTGATTATCCTTATCGTCTTCTTCCCCATCCTTACATTGAATGGGATTGAAGGGAAATACTTCACCCCCATGGCTAAAACACTTGTGTTCTGCATTATCGGAGCCTTAATTCTCTCACTGACTTATGTTCCTATGATGGCCTCCCTCTTTCTGAAGCATACCATTGTTGTGAAACCCACCCTTGCCGACCGCTTCTTCGAGAAACTGAACAAGATCTACCAGCACACCCTGCGCGCCTGTCTTCGTTACAAATGGCGTACCGTCATCATAGCCTTCTCCGCGCTGATCGGTTCACTTTTTCTCTTTACCCGCCTGGGAGCAGAGTTCATTCCCACTTTGGACGAAGGTGATTTTGCCATGCAAATGACACTACCCGCAGGAAGTTCGCTGACCGAAAGTATCGAAGTTTCCCGCTTGGCAGAGAAAGCATTAATGGATAAATTCCCTGAAATCAAACACGTGGTAGCCAAAATAGGAACGGCGGAAGTTCCCACTGACCCGATGGCAGTGGAAGATGCTGATGTGATGATTATCATGAAACCATTCAAAGAATGGACAAGTGCCGGAAGCCGTGCAGAAATGGTGGATAAAATGAAAGATGCACTTGCTCCGCTCTCTGAACGTGCCGAATTCAACTTCTCGCAACCGATACAGCTTCGCTTCAACGAGCTGATGACGGGAGCAAAAGCAGATATTGCCATCAAACTATATGGAGAAGACACGCACGAATTATATGAAAGAGCCAAAGAAGCAGCTACCTTTGTAGAAAAAGTGCCGGGAGCAGCGGATGTCATCGTTGAGCAGACGATGGGATTACCCCAATTGGTAGTGAAATACAACCGTAGCAAAATAGCCCGTTACGGCATCAACATACAAGAGCTTAACACCATTATCCGAACTGCCTATGCCGGAGAGTCAACAGGTGTAGTCTTTGAAAACGAACGGAGATTCGATCTCGTGGTACGGCTTGACCAGGAGAAAGTGGCCGACTTGAATCTTGATAAGTTGTTTGTACGCACTTCGGAAGGAATTCAAATTCCTGTTGGAGAGGTAGCAAGCATCGACCTTGTCAGTGGGCCACTGCAAATCAATCGGGATGCAACCAAACGGCGCATCGTCATCGGTGTCAATGTGCGTGACGCAGACATCCAGCAAGTTGTCGCCAATATTCAAGAGACACTGGACAAGAACATCAAACTGAAGCCGGGATATTACTTCGAATACGGCGGCCAGTTCGAAAACTTGCAAAATGCCATCAATACCTTACTGGTGGTCATCCCAGTGGCATTAATGCTTATTCTGTTGATTCTGTTCTTCGCATTCAAGAACATCACCTATACCCTGATGGTATTCTCAACCGTCCCCCTATCGCTCATCGGTGGTATCGCCGCACTTTGGCTACGCGGGCTCCCGTTTAGCATATCGGCCGGAGTAGGATTCATTGCTTTGTTCGGGGTAGCAGTATTGAATGGTATCCTGATGGTAAATCACTTCAACGAACTTCGTAAACAAAATACCTATTCCATGACTACAAACCAGATTATCAAAAGAGGGACTCCACACTTGCTCCGTCCTGTATTCCTGACAGGACTGGTTGCATCTTTGGGATTCGTCCCGATGGCAATAGCCACTTCAGCCGGCGCAGAAGTACAACGTCCGTTGGCAACAGTGGTCATCGGTGGCTTGATTATTTCTACCGTACTGACTTTACTCATCATTCCGGTGTTTTACAAAATTGTAAATTCATTTGCTACCTGGAGACGTCCGGGAATCAAACTGCACCGGCCTTTCGGGGAATTGTTTCTCCTGTTCTTATTTCTTCCCGCGTTCGTTTCCGCTCAACAGACACAAACTGTTAGTCTCGAACAGGCGATAGAAATAGCCAAACAAAATCATCCTCGCCTGAAAATAGCCAATAATGCTATTCAACAAGCCAAAGCCACTCGCGGAGAAGTGATAGAAGCAACGCCTACCTCGTTCAGCTATTCCTGGGGTCAACTTAACGGAGAAAACAAAAAAGACAAGGAACTGGCTTTCGAGCAAAGCCTGGGCTCCCTTCTAACGCCATTCTACAAGAATGCGTTAGTCAACCGTCAGGTAAAAACGAACACCTATTATCGGCAGATGGTAGAGAAAGAAATCACAGCAGAAGTGAAAAGGGCGTGGGCCTACTACCAATATGCCACTAATCTCTGCTCAATGTATCGGGATCAGGATAAAATGGCAGAAGAGCTGCAGCGCATCGGAGAATTACGATACCAACAAGGAGAGATTACCTTGCTCGAAAAAAATATGATGACCACCATAGCTGCCGATCTGCATAACCGCTGGTTCCAAGCAAAAGAAGAAGAGAAAATGGCATTGGCACGTTTTCAATGGAGTTGCTACTCCAACGATCCCATTGTTCCGGTAGATTCCACTTTATCCTTATTCTATACCGGCATTTCGGATGGAAACCTATCGGGAGCACATACTGCTTACTTTCAAAGCCAGGCAGATGAAGCGAAAGCAATGCTCCATGTAGAGCAGAGCCATTTCTTTCCTGAAATCAGTGTGGGGTATACACGTCAGGACATTCTCCCACTTAAGAATCTGAATGCCTGGATGATCGGGGTTTCTTTCCCCATCTACTTCCTGCCACAAAAGAGCAAAGTGAAGCAGGCACGGCTAACTGCCACTTCAGCGCAAATACAGGCAGACGCCAACATCCGGGAGTTAAGAAATAAGACACTCGAACTGGAAGCATCCCTTCGCAGATATAATGAGAGTTTACGATATTATACCTCTTCTGCCTTGAAAGAAGCGGATGAACTGACAAAGGCAGCCAACCTGCAATTGCAGCAGAGCGAAACAGGCATTGCCGAATATATACAGTCGATTACCACCGCCAGAGAGATACGCAGAGGCTATATTGAAACAGTCTACCAATACAATATTGCTGCACTGGAATATGAACTTTTCAAGTAGGTGGAAAATCGAGACATTGAATGAGATACATCACCCTGAATAATTATTATAAAACATAAGATATGAAAAAAATAGTTTATCCCATCCTTTTACTAGTTCTAACGGCTTGCAAAGGAAACCAGCAAACTACAAATAACGAATCCGCCGCAATTCCCGTTGCCGAAACGATAGCAGATACCATCGCACAACCCGAAGTGGATGCCATCACTTCAGCTACCTCAAAGCCTAATCAGGTTTCGTTCAACGGACGAATCGTTCTTCCTCCTCAACGTCAGGCAACCATTGCTTTGACCATGGGAGGCATTGTAAAAAAGGCTTCTCTGCTTCCAGGGCAATGGGTGGCTGCAAACAGTGTAATCGCCACGTTAGAGAATCCGGAGTTCATCACCCTGCAACAAACTTATCTGGACAGTCACGCACAGACCGAATATCTCTTAGCCGAATACGAACGGCAAAAAAATCTGTCTGCCGAACAAGCAGCTTCTCAAAAGAAATTCCAGCAAAGTAAAGCGGACTTTCTCTCCATGAAGAGTCGCCAGGACGCCGCTGCTGCACAACTTTCTCTTTTAGGCGTTCAAACGGAGGCATTACTTAAGAACGGAATACAACCGCTACTGGAAGTCAAAGCCCCCATTAGTGGATATGCCGCTAATGTAGCGATGAATATCGGCAAATATATCAATCCGGGAGAAGCACTTTGCGAACTTATCGATAAAAGCAGCCCGATGCTTTGCCTGACTACTTACGAGAAAGATCTCGCAGACATACAAGTCGGCAGCCCGGTACAGTTTCGTGTAAACGGAATGGGGACACAAACCTTTCACGGTATCGTGATTTCCATCGGACAAAAAGTAGACGAAACCAATCGTTCGCTCGAAGTGTATGCTTCCATCAAGGAGGAAAATGTACAATTCCGCCCCGGTATGTATGTCACGGCACACATTCAGAAACAATAATTGACCAACTGTGACAACAGCATTGACATTTTATAACCGGTAACTCATAATTTACCACTATCTTTGTTGTATGATAGCCAAAGCAATAAAAAAAGATAAATATATACTTTCCACAGTCATCATCTCCTTAGCGGTTGCTGTACTGATTCATTTTCCTGAATCAGTATCTCTTTTCGACCGTTTCGAAAGTCATTCCTTATTCCCAGGGATGAAGTTTATAGATGTGGCAAACGAAATCCTGTTTACCTTTCTGTCGCTATTGTTACTTTTTGCCATCAATACCCGTTTGTTTCATTTCAATCAGGCTTCCATTAAAATTACAGGAACAAAGATTTTGCTTTCCTTTATCGTGACATGGATATTGAGTAACTTGTCAGGACAGTTTTTTGTTTTCCTTCACAGAACGTTTGATATTCCGGCCATCGATGCCATGGTACATCATTATTTGCATCCATTGCGGGATTTTATTGTGGCATGTCTCGTCACCAGTAGTTGCTGTATCATTCATCTTATATTCAAGCAGCAACTGGTACTTATTGAGAACGAACAGCTTCAGGCAGAGAATCTCCGCAATCAGTATGAAGTACTGAAGAATCAGCTGAACCCACACATGCTGTTCAACTCGCTGAATACCCTGCGTTCGCTGGTACGCGAAAATCAGGATAAAGCACAGGATTACATTCAGGAACTCTCCCGGGTACTAAGGTATACTTTGCAAAGTAATGAGTCACAATGTGTCAGTCTCCGGGAAGAAATAGAATTTGTTTCCGCTTATATATTTCTATTAAAGATGCGTTTTGAGAACAATCTACAATTCGACATACAGATAAGCAATGCATACGAAGAATATCTCCTCCCTCCAATGGCGGTGCAAGTGTTGATTGAGAATGCAGTAAAGCACAACGAAATCAGCGACCGGAAGCCGTTGACCATTCATATCACGACGGACGATAACGGCAATTTGTCTATCAGCAACGACATTCAGCCCAAATGGACTGCAACTTCCGGAACCGGTATCGGACTTGCCAACCTTGCCAAGCGATACAGGCTTTTGTTTAAACGGGATATACAAATAACGGAGGACAGAGAGTTTACAGTTTGTATTCCTTTGATTGAAAAATCACAACTAGAACAATAATCACCATGAAGATTGTCATTATAGAAGACGAAAAAGCAGCAGTACGAAACCTGACTTCACTGCTTAATGAGATAAAACCGAATGGAGAAATCGTGACCATACTGGATAGTATCAGTTCCACTATCGAATGGTTCAGTTCTCATCCGATGCCGGAACTGGTATTCATGGATATTCACCTGGCAGATGGTTCCGCCTTCGAGATATTCAATCATATCAATATTACTTGTCCGATTATCTTTACAACTGCCTATGATGAATATGCGTTACGTGCATTCAAAGTAAACAGCATCGACTACTTATTAAAACCCATCGGTAAGGAAGACATAGAACACGCTTTCGATAAGCTCCAAGGTTTACAGGATGCTGCTGACAAACACCAGTTTCCTTTTCCACAACAGGAGAATGAGCTACTGAAACTAATACATTCACTCCAAAAGCAAGAAAACTATAAAAGTCATTTCCTTATTCCTACCAAAGGAGACAAACTATTGCCCGTTTCTGTAGATATGATACAATTGTTTTATATTAAGGACTGTCAGGTCAAAGTAGTCTTAACCGATGAAACCGAATACTGTTTTTCTCAAACATTAGATGAACTTACGGAGTGTCTCAATCCTTCTCTTTTCTTTCGAGCTAACCGCCAATATCTTATTTCGCGAGAAGCTATCAAAGATATTGACTTATGGTTCAACAGCCGACTGTCCATCAACTTGTATTATTCAGGAATCAAAGAAAAAATACTTGTCAGCAAAGCCCGAGTAGCAGAGTTTAAAGAGTGGTTCTCTAAGAGAAAACGTTGATTCCGAGACATTGCCTTCTTAGAACAAATAGCAAAACAAAGTGTTTCGTGCCGTGAAACGATTGGTTTCAACGCTTGAAACCAAAGGTATCTCCTGTTGAAACTTCTATTTACATACAAGCTTATATTTATATGCAGGCATGTTCATTTCAAACGGTGATAGATGAATGATTAGGTGATAGGTGGAGAACAATCTATCACCACCCTGAAAGCTCGATGAACAATGCGTTTCAGAAGGATGGTGATAGATTGAAAGAGGATTCCATTTTTACGTATGGAAAGTTAGAATATGTGCCATCATTCAATGACAGCTGCAAAGCCGCCATTTCTAACCATCTTTATAGTTAGCTGTTCTCCGGCTTTCACTTGGGCTGACTTGCAACGATAATCCATCGCCTGACGTCCTGCGTTGATACCATCCTCAAAAGATGTCATTTGATAAGAGCGATCTTTATTCAAGAAATCTAACTTTATGGTAAACTCACGTTCCTTTTTACCATTATTAGTCATTCCTCCTATAAACCACTTATCGCCTTTCCGTTTTGCTACAATGACGTATTCACCCGCTTTAGCTTCCAATGCCACAGTCTCGTCCCATGTTACGGGAACTTGTGTGATGAAACGGGTACAATCTTCATTACGATAATAAAGAGTAGGATTATCTGCCAACATCTGCAGACCACTCTCAAAAACCACAAAGAGTGCCAACTGATAAGCACGTGTTCCGATACTTGCAGCATTAGGACGTTCCGACCGATACACATTAGGCTGCATACTAATCATCGCCCCGGGAGTATAATCCATCGGACCGACAGCATTACGCATAAACGGTAAATACAGACTATTATCCGGATAACAACCACCCATTTGTTCCATGCCACGCACTCCTTCGTAAGACAATACATTCGGATATTTATATTCCAGTCCGGCAGGTTTGAAAGAGCCATGAAAATCGACAAACAAATGATGTTTGGCTGCTTCCCGGGCTACCCGTTCGTAATAGTTGACCATCCACTGATCGCTTCTGTCCATAAAATCAATCTTAAGTCCTTTTACTCCCCATTCATTGAAAGTCTTGAAGAGATCAAAATTGTTTTCTACCGTCAACCACGTCAACCAAAGCACAATCCCTACATTTTTTTCTTTGCCATAACGGATCAACTCGTGCAAGTCTACTTTGGGATTAGGCGTATAAGGATCACGTGTACTTTTAGCCCAGCCTTCATCCATAATGATATATGGAATACCAAATTTAGAAGCAAAATCAATGTAATACTTATAAGTATCCAAGTTATAACCGGAAACAAAATTCACATCCGGTCCGTAAGGAGAAGCGTCATTCCACCATTCCCAGCTCACCTGTCCCGGCTTAATCCATGAAACATCCTGAAGTTGATTCTTTTCAGCCAGTTTATAAGTCATTGTATTCTCAATCAACTGCTTATCATTTTTACTTATCACAAAGTAACGCCAAGGATAATTTCTCGTACCTTTTGTTTTAGCAATGTAATCAGCTTCTTGAGTAATCTTCACGCTTCGATCACTATTTTCGGCAAACGCAAGCGGAGCTTTAGGAAAAACAGAAATTGCTCCGTTCGTGCCCGTTCCTTTGAAAAACATACATGGATAATCAGCCAGATCCGACTCGCTGATTAATATTTTATAGTCTTTTTGTGTGTCAACCAATACCGGCAAAACAGCTATCCGTTCTTCAGGCTTCCACGCATTACTTTGAACATGTGTGTAAGGTTCCTCATAAGCTGTATGGAAGCCTCCCGGTTGTTGCAAGTGAAGAAGATAATCCGACGGGAAGTTGATAGCAAACTCTTCGTTCATTACTTCAACATCACCTTTTTGTGAGGTAATAAACCGGTAAGCAACTCCATCGTCAAAAGCACGGAATTCTACTGAATAATCTTTAAAGGTCAGTAGCAATTGATTATAACGATTATTGACTTTCGCATATTTCAAAGGAACAATAGGAGTTAATTGCTCGTCGACACTCGTACGTTTCTGACGGCGCAGTTTGGGATTTTGTCCCAACACCTGATTCCTCAATGTCAACTGAAGGGAATTGTCTTTCAACAATACATCTCCGTTATAATCTATACTATAATAGATTTTATCCGAGAGATTCAAGGACACTTTCAGCTCTCCATTGGGAGAAATTAACTCTAACTTATTCTGTGCACGAAGTAGTGATGCCAAGCACAAACACACAACTAACAGGAAATATCTTCTCATGATTTAGATATTTAATTAATAATCGTTTTACAATGGCAAATGTAATAAAAACATCACTTCGTACTATCAAACGGACTGGGTAATACTCCTTCAAAAGTTATTTTCACTGGTTTGATATACCCGTTTTCATCAAATTTACCTGATATTTCATTGTCTTTCCAGGCAACGACAAAGAAGGAGCTACCGCTTCATCCGATACCGCACGCTTATAGTTCGGTTTACTGCTCATGACAAAACGTAGTTTCACGCCATCACGTATATCCTCATATTTCAAATAAGATTTGTCATACTTCTTGCCATTCACATACAATTCCTTTACATACACATTCTTCGGCGACCAATTATCTGCTACCATTTCAATAACTTTTCCGTTGCTCATCCGAACTGTTATTGCCTCAACGCAAGGAGAACCAATGTTATACATATTGCTTGAAGGAGCCACCGGGTAAAAGCCAATGCAATTGAACATATACCAAGCCGACATCTGCCCGCAATCGTCATTGCCACTTAATGCATCCGGAGTATCGCCATAGAAACGGTCAACAATAGCACGGACCCACTTCTGACATTTCCAAGGTTCTTTCAAGTAATTATAAAGATACGCTACATGATGGCAAGGTTCATTTCCATGCCAATAAGCTCCGATACGTCCCTGAATATCATGTGCTCCCGGAATATCATCCGGCAACTCTACTGTGAACAGTTCATCCAACCGGTTGCGGAACCAATCTTCGCCAGCTTCGTTCATATATCCTTGTACATCTTGTGGTACATACCAAGTATATTGTACAGTAAAGCCTTCCGTAATATCCCCCCATCCATTTACAGATCCGGGGCCCTGATAAGCTACCGGAGTAAACGGTGTACGCCAGTTTCCCTGACTGTCCTTGCCACGCATATATTTCGTTTCCGGATCAATCAAAGTCTGATAAGAGAGTGCACGATTCAAGAAATAACGATAATCATCCTCTTTACCCAAAGCCTTGGCAGCCTGTGCCATGCAATAATCATCATACGCATATTCCAATGTTTTAGATACTGACTCCGCCTCTTTATCAAAAGGCACATATCCCATCATACGATATTCCGGCAAACAGTCATAATTCGGATTCATCGCCGTGGTCTTCATAGCCTCATACGCACGTTCGTAATCGAATCCTTTCACTCCCTTCACAATCATGTCAGCCAATACGGAAACTGCATGATAACCAATCATACACCAAGTCTCATTTCCATAAAACGACCAGATAGGAAGCATTTTCTCCACACTCTTATCATAATGAGCCAACATGGAATTGGCAATATCGGCATTCACTTCCTGCTGCACCAGATTGAACCAGGGATGCAAAGCCCGGTAGGTATCCCAAAGAGAGAATACCGTATAGTTGATAAATCCTTCGGCTTTCTCTATATTTTTATCTAATCCGCGAAACTGCCCGTCTGCATCCTGAAAGATGAACGGATGCAAAGCCGCATGATAAGCCGACGTATAGAATGTTCTTTTCGTTTTACGGTCGGCAGTAAGGGTATATTTTCCAAGTTCTTTTTCCCATAGTGCTTCTCCTTTAGCTTTCAGATCATCGAAAGTGAGTCCAGCAAGTTCCGCCATATTGTTTTTTGCCCCGTTTGTGCTGACCGATGAAATAGCAGTTTTTACAATCACTTCCTCTCCGGCTTTCGTATCAAAAGAGATGCAAGCCATCAGATTCTTTCCCCAAGCTTCATAGCTGCTACGAAACCGGGAGGTATTGTAAATCACCGGTTTCTTATTCTGCATAAAGCGCAAGCCGGTCAACTTTTTAGAGAAAGTAGCCGTGAAATAAATATGCCGTTCCGGTCCCCAACCTTTCACCAGTTTATATCCGGTGATGGTAGAATCATTTTCCATGCGCAGATTTGCCCATTCACAAGATTGCCATAAAGTATGGTTCATATCGATCATAATAAAAGCTTTATCCGATTGAGGATAGGTGAAACGAAACATACCACTACGTACCCCTGACGTCATTTCAGCCTTTACTCCATAATCTGACAGTTCCACCGCATAATAATTAGGTGATGCCCATTCCTTTTCATGAGAATAACGTGAACGGTATCCTTTTTCCGGCTCCTCACGTGTCCCTGGATCCAGTTTCATCTCTCCTGTTCCGGGAATAAACAGAAAGTCTCCCAAATCAGGTATACCAGTCCCGCTTAAATGAGTCAGGCTGAATCCCAACAAGGTGGAATGATTATATTTATAACCGGAAGCCGCATCATAGTATTTACTATCCGTGTCCGGACTCATCTGAATTCCCCCGAAAGGAATCTGCGCACCCGGATACACATTACCATAACCATCTGTTCCCACAAATGGATTCACATAATCAATCAGTTTCTCGGTTTGAGCCATGCCTGGCAAAATACTCACCAGGCACAGCCATACTAAAAACAATCCTCTTTTACCCATAACACTCACCATATTTACATTATTATGCTTGTATATCACCTACAGCGACCTGATACTCATGCCATAATTCGTCAATATTATATTCATTCCCTAAAATATGTTTGATAGCACCATCGAACGACCAAGGCACCACCTCCAACGTACTGCGATTGAACTTACGCAGGAATTCAGGATCTTTGTTATCACGCAACCAGACAAAGAAATAACCGGCTGTACGATAACCGTCCATATAGTTCCCGCCTTTCGGACGGGCATTCGGTCCGTCAAATCCTCCATTGGCAACCCGCACAGCATCTGCCATTCCCTCGATAAATGCCCAGAACACACGATTGGTTCCATAAGAACCGATTCCTTGCGGTTCCAGCTGATAAGCATGTGTCAGTTCATGCAACAATACCCCGCGCGTTTCGAAAAACAACTTTGCCGTATCATTCGCTGCAAAAGATTTTTCAATATGACGTGTACTGTAGAAAATCGTCACATCACCATTGCCACCGCCTTTAGCAGAAATACCGTTGATATCTTCCAAAGTATAATGTATCTTGTGCACTGCGGGAATACTATCTTCCGGAGAATTGTAAAGAGTAGCTAATACAGTACGTGCCTGTTCCTTGATGTACGATTCAGCATCGGGAATGATCCGGTGGTAAATGTCCGATCCCAGCGTTTCCGGTGCTTTATCCTCAAACAATACAGCACCTGTATTGTACTCTTTCCATACATCAGAATTATCCTTCACCTGTTTTTGCACACTTGCAGCACAAGTCCCCATACCTACCAGCAGGCAGGCTGCATAGATTAAATGTATCTTTTTCATACTCCTTTATTGATTATTCGTTGATTCCGTTAGTTAATGAATAAGGTTTATCCTCCGGTGATAATCCGCGACGTTTATTAGGTGACGCCCCCATCTTGAATTCAAGCACGCCTCCTTTCAAAATGTCTTCATGTGTAATGTACATCTTGTCGTATACCTTACCGTTCAATTTCAGCGACTGCACGTAACGTTTCTTGTCGCTGACACCCGGCGCTTTGATCTCCAATGTCTTTCCATTAGGAAGTGTCATCTTCAGATAAGGCAGGTAGGGCGCTCCCAATACATACTGGTCTGTACCAGGACAAACCGGATAGAAGCCCATCACAGAGAAAAGATACCATGCTGACATCTGTCCGCAATCATCATTTCCACCCAATCCGTTAATATCATTCTTATACATCTTATTCAGAATCTCACGCAGCCAGTACTGTGATTTCCACGGCTGGGAAGTCCACGCATATAGATAAGGAACATGGTGGCTCGGTTCATTACCATGCACATATCCGCCGACCAAACATTCTTCCGTAATATCCTCATTATGCTCATAGTACTTCTCCGGCAGATGCATGGAGAACAGTTCATCCAGTTTCTGCACGAACGTCCCTTCTCCTCCCATCAAGTCGATCATGCCAAATACATCGTGCGGCACATGAAAAGAGAAATTCCATGAATTGCCTTCGATAAAACCTTCACCATAGGTTTGTAATACATCAAACTCTTTCTTGAAAGAACCGTCACTATAACGGGGACGTGCAAAACCAATACTTGTATCATAGATAGTACGATAATTGAGGGCACGCTTTCGGTAAGTCTCCGCTATTTCCTTGTTACCTGCCTTCAAAGCTGTCTGATAGATAGTCCAATCGTCGTATGCATACTCCAAAGTAGAAGAGGCTGCTGTACCACTTTTGTCAAGCGGAATATATCCCAGCTTCATATAATCAGCTATACCTTCATAATACGGAACGGTGGATGTACTGACCATTGCCGCCAATGCCTCATCCACATTCGAAAAGACGCCTTTGGTTATTGCATCCGCCAGTACAGACACAGCATGATAACCGCTCATACACCAGTTTTCATTTCCCATCAGACTCCATATCGGCAACATTCCGTGCACGCTTTGTTGCTCATGTTTAATCATGGATTCCACCATATCCGCATTGCGTCCCGGTTTCACCAGATTCAAGAAAGGATGTTCCGCACGATAGGTATCCCAAAGGGAAAATATAGTGTAGTTGGTAAATCCTTCCGCCCGGTGTATGTTATGATCCAGCCCACGATAGGAACCGTCTACATCCATATACACAGACGGATTAATCATGGTGTGGTAAAGGGAAGTATAGAACATTGCTTTCTGATCGGGCGTACCTTCGATCTCGAAATGCTCCAGTTCGCTATTCCAATCTGTACGAGCAGCTTCCGCCAACTGTTCGAAACTCTTTCCGGAAGCCTCGGCACGCAGATTCTTAATGGCCCCTTCCGTACTGACTGCCGACAATGCCACTTTTACGACCAGTTCCGAATTGTTAGCCGTATCGAAATTAAAGTAAGCCACAATTTTTCGACCTGTGATTTCAGGGAAGTTCTTTTCCATCTTGAAACGACGCCAAAAGCCATTGTACAATACTTTTTCCTTATCCTTATATCCGTAGTCTTTAATCGGCTGTGACAAAGAGATAGCAAAATAGGTATAATTCGTACGCGCCCATCCATTGGTGACACGATATCCGGTCAACAGAGTATCGTTTTCGACTCTCAAATTGGCCCATAGAACTTTGCCGTCATAATTATAAATACCATGCACCAGATCCAAAATCAAATGACCATCTTTTCCTTTCGGGAAGGTATATTTATGTATACCCGTCCGTTGTGTTGCTGTCAGTTGGGCCTTAATGCCATAATCGTCCAGTATCACTTCATAATATCCGGGAACAGCTTTTTCTGTAGCATGGTCAAAACGTGAACGGTATCCCTCTTCCGGATAATCCGCCCGACCGGGATTTAACTTCACATCGCCAACAGCAGGCATCAACAAGATGTCTCCCAAGTCAGAATGTCCCGTACCACTAAGATGAGTGTGACTGAAGCCAACAATGGTCTTGTCCCTATATTGGTAACCGGCACAATACTCGTAGGCATTTTTCTGATAAGCTCCATTTACATTATGCGGAATTGTGTCTGTGTCCGGACTCAACTGTACCCATCCGAAAGGAGTACAAGCACCGGGAAAAGTATGCCCCATTCCATTGGTCCCGATAATCGGATTCACATAGTCTACCGGCTGTTGAGCTATGGCGGACAAAGTTGCTGCCGCCATAGTCATCATCAATACTTTCTTTCTCAAATTATTCATATCAGCTTACTTTGCGTCACGAGAGAATGAATACGGGAAGTCTGATTCGTTGATACCTCTTCCCTTATTCGGTTTGTTATCCATATCAAACACCAGACGACCGCCTTTCAACAGATCGAAATGGTTCAGATAATTCTTTGTATAATTCTTGCCATTATAATTCAATGAACGAATATAACGATTATCATCGTTATTCTTCGGGGCGGAGATTTCCAGTTTCTTGCCGTTCTCCAGTGTAATCGTTGCTTTCTTGAAGTAAGGAGCTCCCATTACATATTCATTGCTGCCGGGACATACCGGATAAAATCCCAATGCAGTAAATACATACCAAGCCGAAGTCTGTCCATTATCTTCATCTCCACAATAACCGTCCGGAGTAGGAAGATAGAGGCGGTTCATCGTCTCACGCAACCAATATTGGGCTTTCCACGGTTCGCCGGCATAGTTATACAAGTAGATCATGTGCTGGATAGGTTGGTTGCCATGTGCATAGTTACCCATGTTAGCAATTTCCATTTCACGAATCTCGTGAATCACTCCTCCATAATAGCTATCATCAAATACAGGAGGAAGATTGAACACAGAATCAAGCATACTGACAAACATCTTCTTGCCGCCCATCAGATCAACCAGTCCTTGTACATCGTGGAATACCGACCATGTATAATGCCAACTATTTCCTTCCGTAAAGGCATCTCCCCATTTAAAAGGGTTGAAAGGAGTCTGGAAAGTTCCGTCAGAATTCTTTCCCCGCATCAACTTAGTTTCCGGATCGAACAGATTACGGTAGTTCTGACTCCTTTTCTTATAAACATCCAGTTCTTCTGCCGGACGGCCTAATTTTTCACCCATACGGTAAATGCACCAGTCATCGTATGCATATTCCAATGTGCGTGCCGCATTCTCATTAATTTTCACATCGTATGGCACATAGCCCAGTTTGTTATAATATTCATATCCACGGCGTCCGGTAGTAGAAACTTTCGGATGTACGCTATTGGCCCCTTTCAGTAGGCCTTCGTACATTTTTTCTGCATCCGCTTTGGTTACATTCTTCATGAAGGCATCCGCCACTACAGAAGCTGAATTGTTCCCAACCATACAACCACGATGGCCCGGGCTTGCCCATTCTGGAAAGAATCCACTTTCAAGATAGGTATTCAACAGGCCTTCCTGCATCTTCTCACCCATTGAAGGATATATCAAATTAACAAATGGAAACAAGCAACGGAAAGTATCCCAGAATCCAGTGTCGGTAAACATATATCCCGAACGGATTTCACCATTATAGGGACTGTAATGTATAGTCTCCCCCTTACCGTTTACCTCGTAAAACATACGGGGAAACAACACCGAACGATACAAGCAAGAGTAGAACGTACGCATACGGTTCTCATCGCTGTCTTCAACCTTGATACGCCCCAAGACATTGTTCCATGCCTTACGACCGGCCTCTTTTGTCTGTTCAAAGGTCTTATTACCAATTTCCTTCAAGTTCAGTTCCGCCTGTTCGGGGCTGATGAATGAGGATGCCACTTTTGCATGCACTTGTTCTCCTTTTTTCGTCGAAAATCCGATAGCAGCACCCACGTGATTGGATTGCAGTTCGAGATGTGTTTCAACCAAATGATAGTCTGCCCATACTTTATTGAAAGTAAAAGGCTTGTCGAACTCTATCACAAAGTAATTCTTAAAGTTTTGAGGAACACCGCCACTATTGCGTGTCGTATAACCAACTATTTTATTTTCTTCGGGAATCACCTTCACATACGAACCGCGGTCGAAAGCATCTACCACCACATAGGCATCAGAGGTTTCAGGGAAAGTGAAACGGAAATATGCGCAACGTTCCGTCGGAGCTATTTCAGTTGTCATGTCATACTCTGACAAATAAACACTGTAATAATAAGGAGTGGCTTTCTCTGCCTTATGAGAGAACCAGGAAGCACGACTATCCTGATCGATCTTCAACTGTTTAGTCATCGGCATGATTGAGAACTGACCGTAGTCATTGATCCACGGACTGGGCTGATGCGTTTGCTTGAAACCTCTGATTTTGTCGGATGCATAAGTGTAAGCCCAACCGTCACCCATCTTTCCGGTTTGTGGCATCCAGAAGTTCATTCCCCAAGGCAACGCGATGGCAGGATATGTATTCCCATTAGATAGTGATATTTTCGAATCAGTTCCCATTAAAGGATTCACATAGTCTACCGGTTGCTTTTGCGCAAAGGTAGAGGAAACTCCCAATAGCAGGGCTATTGCGAAAGATAGTAGTTTCTTTTTGTTCATGGTCTACGAATTAAACTATTAATACTAGATTATCAAGTCTTTTTTATTTATGTTACAAATTAAAGCATCTTTCAGCAATTATCAGTCCTCTGATACGCCAAAATAAGAAAAAATAGCAGTATAGTCAACCAAAGGAAACGAGTGTCAACGAGAGTACAAGTTAAATAACTGAGAATCAAAACATAATATTTATGTGTATACAATGAGAGTACAACCGAAAGACTAACCGTTTAAGCAATAGAGAGAGGATAATTAGCCTTTACCCTCTCTCCAATTCTATCAGAAACAAATATTTATTATTACCTAATTAATTCCATCCCGGGTTCTGATGTCCTTCCAACGCAGGATTAGCCTGAATTTCATCTAACGGGATAGGCCATAACAAAGCATATTCAGGAATGGCACCGGCTCTTGTGCTTCCATCTGGCTTGTTTTGGATTTGAGCCGATGCAAGAGCAGTCCATTTCAATTTTCCTGATTCTGTAGATGCTTCCGGATACAAACGAGTACGGCGAATGTCGTCCCAAATCTTAAATTCCAATGGTAACTCATGTAAACGTTCAGTCAAAATCGATTGTATTAAATCATTTCCTGTAGCCGTCTCATCTGCCAATCCAGCACGTTTACGCACTTGATTGAGATAATATTTAGCTCCACCGACAGCATTATCTTCATGATTTGTACGTGCCAGACCTTCGGCCGCAATCAGCAAGACTTCCGCAAAACGGAATACCGGCATATTATAATCACCGTCGTGACCGCTAATCAAAGCATTTTCATCAAACCACGCCCAGTTGCCTGCATTGTTCAAAGTATAAGTCTTTCCTGCAGCATCGGTATATTTCTTAAAGAAGAACTGTTTCTCATGTCCTCGAATATCATTAGAGGCATAGCTGTTAAGCAACATATCACAGGGAAGGTATGCATTATACAGCACGTCTCCTCCCGGATGGAACACTCCCCATTGGAAAGCATCTGTACCAATAGAACGACAAGCATAAGAGTTACCTACACTATAATCACTATAATTATATTCTTTAGCATAAATGATTTCTGCAGAACTTTTCGTAGTCTTGATTACATTATATGCCGAGCTCAAATCATCAGTCGTTCCATTCGGATGAATAAGTTCGTGAGGACTATCATTGATCACTTTCAAAGCCATCTGTGCTGCTTTTCCATAATAGTCTGTTCCACCGTTTAACGGTGCACCAGCCCATTGCAAATAAACTTGTGCCAGCAAAGTCTGCGCCATTGCCCTAGTGACATAACAGCCATTATCATAAAACGTTTTATTCGGCAATGCATCCCCGTTGACAATATCCAGCAAGTCGGCTTCAATTTTCTTATAAACCTCTTCAGCAGAAAGACGTTCTTTGTACATACCTTCTGTAGATGTGTAAGGTTCTGAAATATAAGGAACACCACCAAATTCTTTGACCAGCCAGAAATATCCATATGCACGGAAGAATTTACCTTGAGCCACATAATTATTAATAGTAGCTTCATCCAGCACACCGGTCATTGTCGGAATATTGGCAATAACAAAGTTGGCACGTGAAATACCTTTATAAAACTCATGCCAGTATTTCATTGCAATATCATCAAAAGATTCAATATTGAAATTACACCCTTCGGATGCCGTAGTAAATGTTCTATCCTTACGCTTATCAACGTACAATCCGGACACAATACCACCCCACATTGTCGCTTTAGGAGTCCAGCCACCGCCTACATCAGTGTTGTGTAAATAAGGTACACCACCGAAATACAATGCGTTCACACCCGACTCCGCATCAGCTTTCGTCTTCCAGAATTGGTCAGATGACTTCATATCCAATGGTTCTTCTTTCAGGAAATCGTCGCATGAATTCAGCAACACAGAAAGTGAACACATACAAAATGCAGATATATATACTTTTAATAGTTTCATAATTCTTATAGTTTTTATAACGGTGAATTAAAATGCTACATTAAGACCGAACGTAAACGTTCTCGGACGCGGATAGGTGAAGAATTGGCGGTTAGCCCCCCATTTGTTGTCACCTAAACGAGATGAGTTATCCGGATCATATCCGTTATAGTCCTTAGAAGTAATCAGGAATGCGTTATTCACATTCGCATACAAACGCAATGAAGACAGACCGATCTTCTTAATCAGTGTCGGATTGAAGGTATATCCGAGCTGAATCATGTTACAACGCAAATAAGAACCATTGCAAACCCAGTCATCATCTGCCTGGTTATTAGCTCCCTGACCAAAGTTATTCAGACGAATTGCCTGTTCTTTACCCGACGGATTGAGAGTTGGATGCCATGCTTCCTTATAAAGACGGTCTATACCGTTAGTTAGGAAACGGGCTACAGTAGAGTGATAATATTCTTGCATCACGTCCACCCCCCATGTAAACTGGAAGTCTAAAGTCAAATCAAATCCTTTATAATTGAAGGTATTGATGAATGAGCCCATCCAGTCAGGTAATCCGTTACCGATAATTTCGCGTTTCTTATAAGTTACCTTTTCACCAATAGTGGAAGGTATGTTCATTGTCTCCGGATCCCAGTTAGACGGAATACCATCGTAAATACCGGCACGCTTATAACCATAGAAAGAGGAAAGCTCTTCACCTTCACGAATCAACATATCGTAACCCACAAAACCGTCGGTCGTAATCTGACGCTTACCGGTGACAGGATCAACAGATGCACTTTCATCCAACTTCTCTACACGGTTTTTGTTGAAACCTAAATTAAGAGTGGAAGTCCACTGGAAATCATGTGTCTGAATAGGATATGCTGTAACCAGAATATCTACACCACGATTGGAAACGGCTCCAATATTATCCATAATGGAAGAGTAACCTGTTGATTCAGGAACCGGACGGTCGAGCAACAAATCCGAAGTATACTTATAATAATAGGAAATATCGAAATTCAGTCTGTTATTGAATAAACCCAACTCGAATCCTAAGTCCCACTGTCCTGTCTTTTCCCATTTCAGGTCCGGATTAGGCATATTGTCCAGATAAGACACTACATGCAGAGCATCACCAATGATCGTATTCGACTGGCTCACCGTAGCCAATGATTTATATGTACCAATTTCCGAATTACCTGTCAGACCGTAAGAAGTATGTAATTTCAGCTTGCTGATCAATGAGTTATCTTTCAAAAAGTCTTCATTAGAAATCATCCAACCCAAGCCGACTGACGGGAAAAATGCATATTTATTGTTCTGTCCGAATTTGGAAGAGCCATCATAACGACCGGTTACGGTAGCCATATACTTGTTGTCATAAGAATATGCCAGACGCAAGAAATAAGAGTTCATCGCCCACTTGTCGTAATCATTGCCTACAGAAGGACGGTTCGTTCCGGAACCTAAATTATAATATCCGTAGAAGTCATCAATATACTTACTGTCGGAAGCTTCGAATTTGGTATAATTATACTCTTGCCAAGACATACCCGCCATTGCATTAATGTGATGTTTGTTTATATCTTTCACATAAGTCAAATAGGTTTCTTCCTGCCAATACAAAGAGTTGGAGTTATTTGCAGAAGCTGCTCCCTCGGAACTTTGATTAATCATCGGACGCGGAGTGAACGGCGTATAGTTAGCATCACGATTATTGTGGTAGTCGATACCGAACTGGGTCTTCAAATCCAATCCTTTCATGAGATGGAAAGTCAAAGCAGCATTACCAAAAATCTGCGTACGATATTGCATAGCCTGCATCCGTTCGAGCAACTCAACGGGATTACCTACACCTTCCGGGCTGAATCCTTGTTTTCCGCTATTAGGATCAGTCTGATTATTGAGAATAGAGCTTGTATTAATAATGTTCGTCTGCGTATATTCACCATCCAGCTTAACCGGTAAGAAAGGCAACTGTTCGATCATCGTACGCAATGCGCCTTGTCCGTAAGGGTTATCAGAAGTTCTATTACCCCAAGTATGATTTACTAATAAATTAGCGGAAGTAGACAGCCAATCAGTCGGTTTGTCATCATACGCCAATTTTGCATTGATACGTTTGAAGTAAGAATTCAACAAAATACCCTGTTGATCGGTATAATTGATGAATGCTCCGATAGAAGATCCTTCTCCTGTACGTTGGATACTGATCTGATGGTTATGAGAGATGGCAGTGCGGGATGCTTCATCCTGCCAGTTGGTATTATATTTCGGAGAACCGTCTGCATTGAACAAACGTTCGTCTGTGAATATCTGTGACAGATCAGTTGTGAAGTTCTTGCCTTGAAATTCGTTGGCATTTTCCAATCCCTGCTTGAAGGTAGACATCCATTCGTTAGCATCCATTACATCTATTTTTCTAGCCATCTTACCGATAGACAATGAACCATCATAGGAAACATGGACTCCTTTTCCTGCATTACCGCGCTTGGTAGTCACCATGATAACACCATTTGCACCACGGGCACCATAGATGGCAGCAGAGGAAGCATCTTTCAATACTTCGATAGATTCGATATCATTCGGATTAAGCAATTCGAAGTTTGACATCACCACTCCATCGACTACGTACAGCGGTGATGCTGATGCGTTGATAGTAGAAATACCACGAATGATGACACGTGATTCTCCACCCGGCTGACCGGTATTAGAGAAGATATTCACACCGGCCACTTTACCCTTCAATCCGTCAAGCGCATTGAATGATTGTGCTTTCAGCATGTCTTTACCTTTGGCTGTGGAAATGGAACCCGTCAAGTCTGATTTGCGCATGGTACCATAACCTACAACGACTACTTCGTCCAGTGCTTTCGTATCCGATTGCAGAACTACGTTCAGAACATTACTCTTTAATTCCGAGACTTTAAATTCTTGTGTGATATAACCAATATACGAAAACACCAAGGTGGCATTGGAAGGAACAGAGAGAGTGTATTTACCGTTAATGTCAGTGATTGTTCCTGTACTACCGTTTTTAACTTTCACCGTACCACTGATAACCGCCTCTCCCTGATCATCGGTTACCGTACCGGAGATTGATTTTACAGATTGAGCATTCATGCCCAAACTCAACATCATACCTATTACAAATAAGGTAAGATACTTTAGTTTTTCATTCATAATTCCTTTAAATTTGATTAGTAATAAGGTTAATTCCCTTTAAAAAGATTGTTGCAAATAAAGGCTATTCGAATAAAAGTCCAATGCTCTACCTTGCCAAAAAAACGGCAAAATAAAGACACATATCTAAAGCACAGAATGGTAAATTAGAGCACAGATTAACACACTAATAATCAATACAATAAAATCGACAAAAGGAATTTAGAGCACAAGGTTGTGACAAACAAATAAATAATAATGTTTCCCAACTAATCACCTATACGAAAGAATTTAACCTGACAATCAGCATACCTTTCGCTGTTCCCGATAATCTTTCGGTGTCATCCCGAACCGACGGGTAAACTCTTTATAAAAATAAGACCGGCTGGAAATACCGACCTCCATAATAACATCTTGAATAGAAAGTTCTTCATCAAGTAACAGGCGGGCTGCCTTTTCCATACGGTAACTCTTTATTAAATCACCGGGAGCAGTATTGGAAATTTCCTTGAATTTACGATAGAACTGACGGGAACTCATTGCCATACGATCAGCGATCAACGTTGAGCCCAGTTCTTCCTTGTCCAGGTTTTCTTCAATCACCTTTAACAATTTACGAATAAAATCAGCTTGTTCGGTAGTTGTACAGACAATCTGTCCCGCCAAATCTCCCAGTTCCTCCATATATATCTGCTTCGCTTCCCGCTTTCCATAAATAGCATTATGGACAACTTCCCGCAAGAATAATATATCATAAGGAAGTACAATATAAGAATCAGACCACAAGATCAGTTCCCGCTGAATGGCCGAACCAACTTTCCAGGTTAACAATGGAATAAAAGCTGTCTTTGAAAGCAGAGTACGATTCCGGCTAACATACTCCATAAAAGTACTTTCAGCATTGGCATACATTGTCATATCCACTAATAATAGAGCCGGAGCCGACCGACGAATTTCGTCAAAAGCAAGCTGCACACTCTTTACTTGATGAACCACGTATTCATCAGCCAGGAAATTACTAATCAACCAAGTCATTTCATCTCTGTCTTCCAACAAAAGCACAGTTTTTTTCCCTTGTTCACCTGCTACTGTCAAGACCGCCGGTTCAAAGATAATCGTCAACCGACTACCACTCTCATCATCATCATAACGAAGAACGGCATGAATACGTTCCAAAGCCGACCGTACAAAACCTAAAAGTAAATGCACAACAAACACATGATCGGAATCTTTCTCCGTCACCGAAGAAGCTTTATCTGAAAGATATTCATACAACGCTTTCGCAGTAGCATCTTTAGAAGAAAAATGTAGCTGCATCTTACCATCCTGTTCTGACATTTCTACTATTACGCCATGAGTACCCTTCATTTCAGTAATCCGGAGATAGCAGCAATAAAGAATACTGTATAACGCATTCTTGTAAACTGGAAATGTTAAGTGTTCCGGAATCATTGACGATATAGAAGAATGATCAATCCCTTGTTCTTCCAACGTACGCAACACCTCTTGAGAAACTCCCTGTATACTCATACGCGCAGAAACAATAAACCGATCCGGAAAGAATTGTTTAAGTTCTTCCAAAAACAGAGCGTCAGGATTAAGAAGTGCGCTCATCACAGTTTCGCGTATCAGTGACACTTTCTCAAGACATTGCTCATAAGAAAGATTCTCTGCACGCAATTGGTCACAATAATTATAAATAAGAGTAAAATCTTCAAGCATCCTACGGTTTGTATATACAGTCTCGGATTTCCGGCAACTTTCTGTCCCCATCAGTGTTTTCATCATCCGTTCCTGAAGGTAGTTTTTACGTAGCAAATATATCACGTACCCTAACAACAACAAAAAAATGATCAAATAAACAAAATAAGCCGCCACCGATCGATACCAGGGAGAAAGGATATATACCGGAATAGAAAAATGCCGATATTCTGTATCAAATACATCCCTCTTATAGCGTACCTTAAAGATATAATCACCTGCCGGCACTCCTGTATATGAGGCTTCATTAATACTACTAAAAGAGGTCCAATCCTTATCATATCCTTCCAACTGGTAAGAATATTCTATATCTTCTCCTGATAAAAAATCCGGAACAACAAAAGAAAGTGCAAATGAAACCTCCGTCCCCTTCAACTGTAATGCCTTACCATCGTCTGTATAGTAATCTCCATCCCCCTGAACCACTTGCGTATGTCCAACAGTCAACTTACGTAACAAAATATCCGGATAAAATTCCGGAGCAGCCTGCACCTCTTTATCCAAATAAAGCAACCCGTCAATCCCACCGAAAAAAAGCTCCTGTGTATATGGACACATGTAATAAGCATCATCACTAAACTCACCGATTTGAACACCTGCACTGTAAAAGTAGGCATGTGATGAGCCATTTATCGGATTATATTTAATCAGCCCCCGATTCGTACCAAGCCATAAGAGTCCGTTCTCATCTTCAAGTACACCATGAATCATATCATTGAGCAAACCTTGCTCCCGTCCGATATAGGTAGCTTTCATCTGTTTGCCATTAGAATTCAAACATACCAATCCTGATGTTGTCCCTACATATAACAACCCTTCTTTGGTCCGATACAGGCTGAGCACATCGTCTACCGACTTATGAAGCATTTCTTTCAAAGAAATCACTTTATATTCTTCAGTCCGCTTATCAAACCGTACGAGTCCTTTCTCCCGACTGCCAAGCCACAAAATAGAATCCCCTTCGGGCAACATTGGATAGAACATCGTAATTTCTCGCTGACCGTGAAAAAAATGATAACTTTTCTGCGACTTGAAACGAATGGTACCTGCCTGCTTCTCAAGTATTAATTTATGAAAACCGGAACCGGCTGTCACCACATAAAGTACACTATCATTTTCCTCATAAATGCCATGTATCTCGGTGGGTTGTGCCGGCAGATTCTCCACAGAATGCAAAGCTTTGTCTTCAAAAGAATAGTAAAATAGTCCCGGATCTCCAGATCCTATCCAAAAGCCATCCATATAACGGCTTTGAACCAATTTATAAACAGGAAATTCTTTATTCCATCGTATATAAGACACAACATTTTGCTTTCCTTCAGGAGAGTAAACTGTAACGGCAGAAGCCTCCTCATTCTCACGATAATCCGGTATATGCAGCAGTCCATCACCTTTCGTCCCGAACCATAGTCCACCACTATCGTCTGTCATAACAGAACGTACCTGCCTGCTTAAGTTAGATGACAGTTGATTGAGCATCAAATTGGTGGCAATAGAATATTTCTTAGCATACATAATCGTTCCTTGTCCGTCCGAAGCAACCCATAAGACATTCTGATGAGGATCTCGATAAATACTATATATACGTACATTCCGGTCGACCACTTCTTCTTTATATTTTTGTGAAGTACGGAGACGGACTAACCCATTCGTTCGAAAACCAATAATAATATCTTCATAGAAAAGGGCTATTCCTGCAATAGTTCCATTCTTCTGCACTAATGAAGAAAGGTTACGAATATAAATTTTAGATTGTCGGGAAATATCATAAACATAAAGATCATGCTCACTATCGATAAAACAAAGAACGCCATTCTGATAAAAGACATCTTCAATAGGTTTCGCATGAAAATCAGTAGATGAAACAGTTGAATGAATTGATAATGTGTCACAATCAAAAGCATCCTGCGAAACCTGTAACAGCTCCCCTGTTTGTTGAGTGAAAATCCACAAAACACCATCATCCGTTACGAATGCCCGTTTATCCATATCTTCTACGGGTACTTTCAGATTCTTAATCTGTACAAATCGTTTATAAGATGTATTATAGTAGAAAATTCCACCATGACTCACCACCCATGTGTTTCCTTTAGAATTGGAATGTAGATAATAATCATCTGTAAAGTCATAATATCCGACAACTTGCCGCGAATCCTGTGAAAGACGATTGATACCCAAATGTGTAGAAATCCACAAACAATTATTATCTGCCTGCTGAATAGAATGGATTACATTATTACTCAAAGCTTTGGGGGCTGAAAAATCAGAACGAAAAACTTCCATGTTTCGGCCATCATAACAATTGACACCATCGTATGTACCAAACCACATCAACCCTGTATTGTCTTGAAAAAGACAAAGCACAGCACTATTGGATAATCCTTGCTGATAATCTACTTTCCGGAAGATATATGAATCTTTACCGCCATCTGCTTGACAGACCAATGAATAAATCAATAAAACAAAAGACAAAATCAAGCGTATTTTCATTGTGTTAATCATTAATATCATCTATTAAATATCAGGCAATCGCTTATATGTTCTGTTTCGTAGTGCGAAAGAAAATAGCCATTAATAATCGATGTCTTTAATTCTCTTTACACAAAGATACGTTTTTATACGGAAAATGCAACTCTATTTTATCAAGTACCTCTATTTTTCAGCAACTACTTCACTACTAATTCGCACAATCCAAGGATTCCGCCTCTTTCATTCTTGCCAATTCCCATCCGCGAAACAGCCAATCTTTGCCTCCGTCTCACCACCCCACACCGGAAAAAAATCCTGCCAATTAAAATTATCTGATACAAGAATCCATCGGCTGTTTGAACAACGAACACTGAACCATAATCTACTTTTGAAAAGAAATAAGTATCATTATCAGCTACGGCAGCCAACGATCCCATCATTATAAATAATGCAATCAGTTTTATTTTCATGTCGTACGTTTATCAATAAGCTGTTCAAAACCTGTTAGGTCTCTTGCTGATACTGTTACGGACATTAGCAACATTACTGGCAACACTTGTACTGTTTGTATGTTTTTCAATTTATTAGTTCCTTCCTAGTCTCAACAGAAGTGTATACACAAAAGAAGCGCGAGACCGCTAAACTTATATCCAAGTGCAGGTTCTGAACTACCTCTGTGTTGGATACAAGCAAAAACAGCCCACGCCCTTGACTGTATATCAGTACCTAGATGCAACATACAAACCAAAGGAAGAACGTTTTGTTTATTTCCTCAACACAGCTCGAATTGTCCAGATTCGCACTTGAGAAAAAGCACTAAACGCTTCCTTAATAATAAAGACGCCTCAAAGAACAGTACAAATATACTACAATTTTCCCTCAATTGTGCTTTTCATATATCAATTCTGTATAATTAAGCCATGTGTTTATCATTGATATAAGACCTATAAAGTTTTGTATATCAATTGATATTCTTGTGGCGTATCTATTCTAACGAAGTAGAGAAGTAAGCTATATAGATTAGTTTCCTCTCAATACTGCTTACTTCTCATGTAATCTATTAATAGAAAAGTTGCTCTTGATTAAGTCCAAACTTTCTTTTTATTAACAGTAAAGTTGCTTTTCATCCCTTCCAATCTATAAATGCAAGCTTCATTTATAAAAACAAAGGTTCCGTTTTTAAAAACAAAACTTGCATTTATAAAAATGAAGCTTGCATTTTAAGTTTGTAAATAACAAAAGAGAAGTTTACTATTGGACGAAAGGAAGTTTAGACTTAATCAAAAGAAACTTTATTGTTAATACTCAAGGAGAAGAGTAACTATCATTATTCAGTGGATATCATCCTAATAAAAAGTCTCGTATATCAATGAGACAACTTATTCAGTTATCTTTATGATATACGAGACTCAAATGTTATAAATAAAATCCTATTTTACAGGATATTATTTTGCTAATTCATTAATCACATCCATTATCTTCTGACCGATTTCCTCGGCAGCTTCCATAGTAGAAGCTTCACTATACACACGGATGATCGGTTCTGTATTACTCTTGCGCAAATGCACCCATTTGTCGGCAAAGTCTATTTTCACACCGTCGATATCGTTGATTTCTTCGTTCTTATAGATTTCCTTCACTTTGGCAAGGATAGCATCTACATCGATTTCCGGAGTCAAGTCTACACGGTTTTTAGCAATGAAGTAAGGAGGATAAGTAGCACGGAGCTCGCTAACCTTTTTTCCTTCGTGAGCCAGATGGCTAAGGAATAATGCGATGCCTACCAATGCATCACGTCCGTAGTGACTAGCAGGATAAATTACTCCACCATTTCCCTCACCGCCGATAACGGCATTGGTTGCTTTCATCTTCGTTACAACATTTACTTCGCCTACGGCAGAAGCGCTGTATTCCATTCCATACTTGCGAGTTACATCACGCAAAGCACGAGTAGAGCTCAAATTAGAAACAGTGTTACCGGGGGTATGTTTCAGTACATAGTCGGCAACAGTAACCAGTGTATATTCTTCACCGTACATTACGCCATTCTCGCAGATCATTGCCAGACGGTCAACATCGGGGTCTACAACAAAAGCTACATCGGCCTTTCCACCTTTCATTAAGTTCATGATGTCACCGAGGTTCTTTTCAAGCGGTTCGGGGTTGTGTTGGAAATTGCCGGTAGGTTCACAGTAGAGTTTTTCTACATGTTTCACACCCAAACGTTCAAGAAGTTCAGGGAGAATGATACCGCCTACAGAGTTCACACAGTCAATCGCTACACGGAAATTGGCTTTCTTGATAGCTTCTACATCTACCAGGTCGAGAGCCAATACACTGTCGATATGTTTCTGATTATAAGTCAGGTCTTTGCGGTAAGATCCCAGATGGTCGACATCGGCATAGTCAAATTCTTCAGCTTCAGCAATACGAAGTACTTCGTTGCCTTCGGCTGCATTCAGAAATTCACCATGTTCATTCAGCAATTTCAGTGCGTTCCACTGTTTCGGGTTATGAGAAGCTGTCAGGATAATACCGCCACAGGCGCCTTCCATTGTTACAGCAAGTTCTGTGGTCGGGGTAGAAGCAAGATCAATGTCTACTACATCCCAGCCCATTCCCATCAATGTGCCGACTACTACGTTTTTTACCATTTCACCGGAAATGCGGGCATCACGTCCCACAACAATCTTATTACTCTTTGCCTTGCAGGTTCTACGAATCAAAGTAGCATAAGCCGAGGTGAATTTTACAATGTCAAGCGGGTTCAGTCCTTCTCCCGCTCCTCCGCCGATAGTTCCGCGGATTCCAGAGATAGATTTGATTAGAGTCATAGGTTCTTTAGTTAAAGATTTGATTTATCTAATGTTAGTGCTTTAGCTTTTTGCTTTCTCGAACTTCCGGATATCATAGAAATAAGGATTGACATATTGTTGTGCAGTTGTATGTCCCATCTTAGAAGGCACAATCAGGCGTACATGCGCATTATTACGCAAATAAGGTAAGGCAATCAGCCATCCGGATGGAATTGCAGTTCCATAACCTTTACTATTCCATAATAAATCGTAATCCAAACTACCGGATAAAACGATTCCATAAACAGTAGACGTGTTTTGCACATAACGGAATGTTAATGGAAACTTATAATAATCAGGAACATCCATCCATCTTTCCAAAGGAACATTGAAACATGTAGTATCTCCTGTCATCATATCCTGTTCTACATAGCGGGTACAAATGACATTATTGTTAGCAAAAGTATCTACCTCATTAATAACTTCAACTCCATTCTTATCCTCTTTTCCTCCACGATCTACGATCTGCATATATACGCCATTGGAGAAAGCAACGTATTCGTCATATCCATTCCCCGCTTCTTTAGAAGCTGTAATCGTATCCCGTTCAAACTCTTCCAATGAAATGACACGAATATCATTATCTTTGATGAACTTATTCACCGCATTTTTCTCGTCTTCCAGCATTTCTGCATAAGTCTTCGAATTGTCGCATGCCTGGAACAGACTTCCGGCGGTTAACAAAGAGAGAAATAAAAATACAAGTTTTTTCATTATCTGTTATTTAGCTATATTCCGCACAAATGTATCTCAAAATCATTAAAAGTTGAAAGGGGGAAGTTGAAAGTTCGTATCTTTTAACCTTTCCATATTCACTTTTAACCTTCCATCTTTAGCTTTTCGCTGTTAGTAAAGGTTTATATTTCTCAAGCGCCTTTTCAAAGACCGCTTTTGCCTCTTCCATCGTTCCGAAAAATTCACCGCCTGAAGCATTCAAGTGACCTCCTCCATGGAAGAATTCGGCAGCTAACTGATTGCATGGGAAGGTTCCTACTGAACGAAGGGATATTTTAATCATCGGTTTCTCGGTATCTTCCCTCAAAAAGCAAGAGAAACAGACATTTTTAATGGAAAGAGGAATATTAACAAAGCCTTCGCTATCGCCTTTTATATAGTTGAATTTACTTTGCTCTGCTTTTGTCAGGGTGATTAAAGCCGAATTATAATCCGAATACACAGTCATGTTCGATAATACATATCCCATCAAACGTAAACGGCTCTCCGAATAGGTGTTGTACACCTTACGATAAATATCATCTTTATCGATTCCTTTAGAAAGGAGTTCGCTAATGATAAAATAAATCTCCCGGTTGTTCGAGTTATAGGTGAACCCACCGGTATCTGTCATCATCCCTGTGTAGATACATTCTGCGCCTTCCTTAGAGATATCACTGAAATATCCCATACGGCAGATGAGACGGAATATCAGTTCGGAAGTAGAAGATATTTTGGGATAGGACATTACTATCTTACAGAAATCTTCGGGATATAAATGATGATCGATCATTATTTTACGTGCCGGAGAAGCGGCCACAGCATCTGCCATATCGTCGATACGCTTCAGTGCATTGAAATCGAGGCAACAGATGACGTCTGCTTCGGCGATCAATTTATCTGCAAAGTCTTTGTAACGGTCATACAACAGGATATCCTTACTGCCCGGCATCCACCGCAGAAAATCGGGAAAAGCATTCGGCACAATTACGTTTACTGTTTTCTCTTGTGAATCTAAAAAATGATATAATCCCAATGAAGAACCGATAGCATCGCCGTCAGGAGAAACATGAGATACAATTACTATTTTGTCAGCTCGTTCAAACCATTTGGTAAAATGGTCTATTTTGGCTTGTTCAATTACTTTCGTCAACATACTCTTATACTTTATCAAGGTGCAAATGTACGATAAATCTTTGTACTTAGAGCAAAAAGCGGACAGAACCTTCGTCGGATAGCGAGATAAACCGCAGACCGGATTGCTTGCATTCGCTTTCAAGGAGGTGTCTGCGGTATTCCGAGAGAGATGCGTCCAATATGACGTAAGAGAAAGAAAAGATTCGGGTGAGCTCTTCCAGATGTCCGTCATATCCTTTGCATAAGTAAAGATACTGAATATATAACGGAGAAACGGTGGTTTTGTTCCGCCAATGGTTATCATTTATTACACAAATATGACAGCCATGATAGGATATAATCTGCTGCTGACGATTAAGTACCATATACCGGCAATCGCCAGTTATTTCTTTGGGAGGCAGAAGGTGATGATGCTTCCAATAGTTAGCAGTCATGCGTTTCAGACGTTTTTCATTGGGGATAGTATCTACATAGTTTATCCAGGAACGTCCATCGCTCTCAATGCAATGTACTGCAGGGCAACCGCGCACGTTATAGAAGACCAGACTTGTCCGGGGACGATCTAGCCAATATAATGTTGCATGATAAGTCCCTAGTAATAAGATAGTAAAAAGACAAATCAATAAATTCCGGTATCGACGGTTCATGAAATAATAGGTTAACAAAAAGCCAACGATATAGATACCCAATATTTCTGACTGATAAAGCCAGATTCCATCTATAGAAGCGTAAGGAAGCTGTTCCACCCATCGGACGAAGAAATTAAGTCCTTCCAATAGTTTCTTAACACCTTCGGCCACTACGATCTGAAGCCACGAAAGAGGAGTCAGAAGAAGCATAATGACAGCAGCATACAGGATAATCGTAATGAAAGGAATAACAACCAAGTTCGTCAATAGAAAATGTACAGAAAACCGGGAGAAATAAAACATGACAAGCGGAGCTGTTCCTATTTGTGCAGCAACAGACACACTCATCAGTCCCCAAATATATTTTCCTATTCTACCTTTCACCGTAATCAGGTGATAGATTGGCTTTTGAATCAATAGGATGGAAGCAACAGCAAGGAAAGAGAGCTGGAAACCAACATCAAACAACCATGCCGGATTGCAGAATAACATCAACCATGCAGCTGCCGCCAATGTATTTAAAGATAGCGGTTGGCGACCAACCATATCTGCCATTGCTAAAATCGAAAACATACTGACCGAGCGTACTACCGAAGGAGAAAGTCCTGTGAAAAAGGCAAAAGCCCATAATAGGATAAGAAGAAGAACAGAACGTATAACTCTACCTATATTTCCTCTTCGGGCAATAGGTTTCAGTATGAAAAAAAGCAATGTATATAAAAGCCCGATATGCAAACCGGATAGAGCTAGAATATGACTTGCACCGGCCACCGAATAACTTTCACGAACCGAATCACTTAATTCCGTTTTGTCTCCTATGGTCAGTGCTGAAAGTACAGCCAGTTCATCGCCGGAAAACCCTAGTTTCTGATAAAGTGAAATCATCTTTCTTCGGCAAGAGCTGGCTATACTTTTGAGATCAAGGTTATTCATTCCGTCCTGTTTTGTCCATTTCCCGGATGCAACATATCCTGTTCCACTGATTCCTTTCCGCATCAGGAAGCGGGCATAATCAAATTCATCAAAGTTGCGATTGTTGAGAGGGGGAGAAATACGGGCAGAAATCAGCAGTTCATCTCCACTTTTCAACCGGGTGACGGCCGAATCTTGCTGTAGATAAAGGATTGCAGTACGTTCTATCGGATATGTGCCGGCAGTATCACGACGTTCCTTTAATAATGTCTGGCAGAGGTAGGTATGTTCTTTCGCTTGAGGTGCATCCGTTATTAAAACCCGATACACTGTTTCTTCTTCCGGAAAAGAGTAGACAGCGTGTTGTAATTGCCAAGTTATTCCAAGCCATCCTCCTATAAAACAAAGGATAGAGACTGCTAATCCAAAACACCATCGCAAAGAATGGCGTTTCAGGAAATAAAGCACAAATAATAAAGCAATACAAAGTCCAAGGGCTAGAATACTCCAAAAAAGTTCCCATGAACGGTCAAAAAAATGATCTCCACAAAAAACGCCTGTTATCCAAGGGATAATCAGGCGTATATAGGGATATCGATGGATGTAAAAAGTACTCAACTGATGAGTTACAGTTCGTGCAACTGACTAATCATCGCTTCCGGATCGGGTGCCGCAAAGACAGCATTTCCAGCCACCAGCGCATCGGCTCCCGCCTCAACCAAGCGGGCACCTGTTTCCAGATTCACCCCACCGTCTACTTCAATGAGCGCTTTCGAACCTGTCCGTTCAATCAGGGCACGCAGCTCACGAACTTTTTCTACTGAATGTTCGATAAACTTCTGTCCGCCAAATCCCGGATTCACGCTCATGATAAGCACCATATATACATCCCGGATAATATCTTGTAAAAGAGCTACAGGAGTGGCTGGATTGATAGTTACAGCAGGCTGCATCCCAGCTTCTCTGATTTGTTGAATCACCCGATGCAGATGCGGGCAAGCTTCATAATGTACATTCATCGTATGAGCGCCCAACGCTTTTACCTCCGGAATAAACTTTTCCGGATTCACAATCATCAAATGCACATCCAGCGGTTTCTGGCTTAACTTCGCCACATATTTCAGTACCGGAAAGCCAAATGAAATGTTCGGAACAAATACTCCGTCCATAATATCAATATGTACCCACTCCGCTTCACTGCGGTTTACCATTTCAATGTCCTTTGCCAAATATCCAAAATCGGCAGAAAGAATGGAAGGAGCGATAATCGGTTTCATAATTCTTTTATTTTAGGTTCTAGCCGTCTCTTATTCGGGACGTTTTATTCTATTTATAATCTAATGGCTTGCTCATTTTATTCTGCTCATCCGATTAATTACTTCATCAGACAACCATCTTCCAGGTGATATCCACGAAGCAATTCATCTATTTTCAGACGTTTTTTACCGGGAAGCTGTAAAGAAAGAATAGATACAAATCCATCCGGTACAGCTACTTTCATGAATTTTTTTCCATCGGTCACAATTGTTCCTGTAGCTAATTGATGTGATTCATAAATCTTCTCGCTTTCAAATATCTTCACGACCACTGCTGCTCCTTCTTCAGAAGTAATCAGTTCACTCCAGGCAGCAGGATAAGGTGATAATCCACGGATAAAATCATATATCTTCTTCACCGGCTGATTCCAGTCAATCCGACAGGTTTCTTTAAAGATCTTCGGAGCAGGACGAAGTTCACCGACAACCGCCATTTCTTCTTGAGGAATCGGTTTTACCGTTCCATTCAATATAGCGTCTACCGTTTCAAGAACCAGTTTTCCTCCCAGTACCATCAACTTATCATGTACCACTTCCACATTATCCGTATCTGCAATAGGTACATGTACTTGCTGAATGACTTCTCCGGTGTCTATCTCGTGTTTCAAAAAGAAAGTAGTAATTCCTGTTTCCGTATCACCATTGATAACCGCCCAATTAATGGGCGCAGCTCCACGGTATTGAGGAAGCAAAGAAGCATGAAGATTGAACGTACCCAGTCGTGGCATATTCCATACCACTTCCGGCAACATACGAAAAGCAACTACAATCTGCAAGTCCGCCTTCCATTCACGCAATGCTTCTACAAAAACCTCATCTTTTAACCTTTCCGGTTGAAGTAACGGTAAATTTTGTTCAAGCGCATATTGCTTTACAGGAGAATACTGAATCTTATGTCCGCGTCCGGCAGGCTTATCGGGCATTGTAATCACACCCACTACATTATAACCGCCTTCTACTAATTGACGCAGGGCCTCTACCGCAAAATCGGGAGTCCCCATATATACTATTCTTAAATCTTCTTTTTTCATAATCGTCTTATAATCTGCATAGCAACCTGTTATCTGCATAACCCCGGCTCCGGCATCTTGCCGATTGTCGGTTAGTCTTCAGAGAAATGTACCAAAACTTGCCGGTATGAATTAAATATCTTCGATTTAGAAACAAATCCCTGATATCGCCCTTCTTCATCCACTACCGGAAGATTCCAGGCTTTCGTATCATCAAACGTCTGCATCACCTGCTCCATTCCATCCGTATCGAATATCTTGGCAGGGGCAGATGTCATTAATTTATTAACAGTGAAACGGTGATAAAGTTCTTGCCGGAACATAATGTTACGAATGTCGTCAAGAAGTACAATACCTAACAATTCACCTGTTTTTTTATCTGTCACCGGGAAGACATTTCGATGGGAAGCAGCAATTGCTTTCACTAATTCGCCCAAATCCATTTCCGGATGTACGACAACGAAATCTTTCTCCACCACATTCTCCATCTTCATCAACGTCAACACAGCTTTATCCTTATGGTGTGTAAGCAACTGTCCCTTCTTAGCTAAACGCATCGAATAGATACTATGAGGTTCGAAAGCTATAATGGTCAGATATGAACTTACAGATACAATCATCAACGGAAGAAATAAATCATATCCCCCTGTCAATTCAGCGATCAGGAACACTCCTGTCAACGGAGCATGCATAACGCCACTCATCACTCCCGCCATCCCCATCAATGCAAAATTCTTTTCCGGCAAATAAGCGGAGAAAGCAAAGTCATTGCTAAAATGAGAAAAGACAAACCCGGCGATACATCCCAGATAAAGCGAAGGTGCAAAGATACCACCACAACCACCGCCACCATTCGTTGCACTGGAAGCAAAGACCTTCAGCAGAATAATCAGCATCAGATAAACCAGCAGCAAATTGCCATAACCATAAAACATAGAATTGTTCATGACCGTATCCCACTCTGCCGCAGACGTTCCATTCAGCAAAAGATTAATGGTATCATATCCTTCACCATAAAGAGGCGGGAAAAGGAAGATCAATATACTCAACATCACACCACCGAAAGCCAGTTTCTTATAAGGGTTGTTGAGTTTACCAAAGACACCTTCCACCGAATTCATGGCACGCGTAAAGTACAATGAAATCAGTCCGCAAAAAATTCCCAGTAAAATAACGAAAGGAATACGTTCCAGTTCGAATGCCTGATCTAAATGAAACTTAAACATAGCCTCCGTACCGGTGATTATATATGAAACGGTTGCCGCTGTCACGGCAGAAATCAGCAGGGGAAGTAAAGAGGACATGGTCAAGTCGATCATCAAGACTTCCAATGTAAATACCAATCCCGCAATCGGAGCTTTAAAAATGCCGGCAATCGCACCTGCCGCGCCACAGCCGACGAGCAACATCAGCGTGCGGTGCTCCATCTTGAATACACTCCCTAAATTGGAACCGATTGCCGAACCTGTCAGTACAATCGGCGCCTCTGCTCCAACCGATCCACCAAACCCGATGGTGATCGCACTGGCAATGGTAGAGGACCAGATATTATGTCGCTTGATACGTCCCTGTCTACGGGAAATAGCATATAGAATTTTGGTGACTCCATGACTGATGTCATCCTTAACAATGTTACGAACAAACCAACCTGCAAGAAAAATCCCGACTACCGGATATACCAAATACAGGTAGTTAGCTTCCGTTGCATTAAAATTATCAGTTAGGAAATTCTGTATCTGATGGATAAAGAATTTCAATATTAATGCGGCAAACGCTGTGAAAATTCCGACCAGGAAACTTAATATCAGAATAAATTGCTTCTCCTTTATATTCGCTTCCCGCCATTTGATGCAACGCTGTAATAAACTAAGTTTTTCTCCCTTCATTTATTCGCGAATTATCTTTATCACTCCACCTTTTTCCAACTTAATAATACTTGAGGGTCTCGGCCGGCTCATATCGTCCTGGCGAAAGCCAACGATATAATCTACCGCCGATTTGATTTCATCACTGATTTCGCTAAAATTAGCCGCACCCGGCTGCCCGCTGACATTAGCCGAAGTAGAAACGATTGCTTTACGGAACTGCTGACAGAGTCGTCTGGAAAAATCTTCATTCGTCACCCGAATCCCTACACTACCATCCTCGGCCAGCAAATTCGATGCTAAGTTACGTGCTCCGGAATAAATAATCGTCAACGGCTTGTCGGCAACTTCAATCAAATCCCATGCAACATCAGGCACATCCTGTACATAAAAATCTACTTTAACCGGAGAGTCTACCAAGACCAGCATAGCCTTGCTGTCAGCGCGCTTCTTAATCTCATACACGCGGCGTACAGCCTCTTCATTAGTCGCATCACAGCCTATACCCCATACGGTATCGGTGGGATAAAGGATCACTCCTCCTTCATTCATCACCTGACAGGCTTTTTTAATATCTTCTATCATTTCTTGATTAATTTCCGTTAAGAACAAGATGCAAAAATAACACTTTTATTCCATTTAGTGAAATCTAGCCCGACGTTTTTAAATTCCCCTTTCAAATCAGCTATTCGCACACAAGACAAGAGTTTAACTATCGAACAATGATATAGGTTGATACCACAAGCCATACAAAAAGAAAGAACGATGTAATCCATTGTGAGAATCTACATCGTTCTATAAAAAACAGATCATTCAATAAGTCATACTAAATACTGTCAGTTTTTCCAACTGTTATCCAGGTTCGGATTTAAAATCACGTCTTCATAAGGATAAGGAACATACATCTTACTGTCATCCCAAGTTCCTGTGACTGCTACAGCTTCTTTCCTGAAAACATCGTGCGCCACCTCAATAGGCTCATTTAGCTTACGGGATTCAAAATGATCCTTATAACGGTACATTCTAAACATATCCCTGGCTCTGCTGGCGATTCCTCCCCAATAGTATCCCGCCATTTCCCAGCCATGTTCATCGTAAGCCGCTTCCGCCAGTTTATCAGGAGACATATCCGTCGTATATTTATCAGTATCTTCACCATCTGCCCTGTTGCGTACCTCGTTTAGAACTTTGACCGCCTGATCATTGATCTCTCCCGCACGCCCTGTCGCTTCGGCATACCAGCAATATACTTGCGAAAGACGTAACAACTGGAATGTTTTCTCACCCGACGCATTGACTACGGTAGGATTTGTATAATCAAATTCTGTTCCACGCACCGCTCCTTCTGCAGTTTTCATAAAGACGGGGGCGACTACTTCACGAGAAGCAGGATCGGTATCATACCACCAATCATATAGTTTCCCGTCGCTAAACATGATTTTAGGGAAATACGTAGCATCTTTACGAGGGCCTTCAGGAAAGTTCTTCCAAAATTTGATTTCCCCATTCGTATCTCCCCAACCGGCCTGTTTCATATCCTGAAGGAAATCAGTTAAAGGAGCGGCCTGCCCCATCGCATCCCTGTTATAGTAGATACCTAACAGCAGCTCCGTATTCTTATTATTGTACTCCCACGAATATACCTGACTATATTCCGGTAGCAGTTTATAATAATAAGTGCCATTATCTGCACCGTCTATCACTTCTTTGGCTTTAGCGGCAGCCAGTTTATAATATTCAACTCCTTTATTAAGCGGCCACCCCGCCATACACATATAAACATAAGCCATTGTTGCTTTCACAGCTCCTTCACTTACGGCAATATTCATTCCGTTTCTGGCATAAGGTTCTTTTGTATACATTGCGGGACAACCGGTTTCGGCTATTTTCAGGTCAGACAGGATCAGTTCGTACACTTCTTCCTCTGTCTTTAAGGGAGCATTATAATCTATTTCTTCTTTCAGCATAATGGGAACTCGTCCCCAAGTCGTCACCAGATAAAAATAAGAGTAGGCTCTCCAATAATGCGCCTGTGCAATAGCCACCTTAATATCCTCTTTCGACACCTCCGGCGTACGCTCCGCATTATTAATGATAAAATTAGCGGCCTTGATAACTTTGAAACGCTGTTCCCACATACTGGACAACCACGAGTTATTGTCTTTCACATCAAACTGATCATGCTCACGGAGAGGCTGCTTATTACTTGAAGGATGAGTGGAAATATCGTCTCCCACCAAGAAGTTCGTACCACAAAGGTTATTACTAGCCTGTGAACTTGCTATCACGGAATAGAGAGCCGTCAGTGAAGCATCCAAATCTTCCTTGTTGCTGAAATAGGTATCCGAAGGCAATTGTCCTTTCGGATCTTCTTCCAGGAAATCACTACACGAAGTCCAACACAAAGCTGCCAGAAGAGCAGGCAAAACTTTCATTATAAAGGTATATGTTATTTTCATACGGTTATTGTCTTAATAGGTGGTTTAAAATCTGATTTTAGCACCGAAAGTAATCGTCCGCGGAATCGGATAAGCGCCATAGTCCAGTCCGTCATAACTGGTATACACTTCGGGATCCATTCCTTTATAGCGGGTGATCGTAAAGAGATCCTGTGCGCTGACAGACAATTGTACACTTGCAAACTTTAATACACGGCGAGGAATGCGGTACGAGAGACTGATATTCTTCAACTTAATAAAAGAAGCATCTTCAAGCCAAAAATCTGAATTGGCATAACTCTTGTTATCGGTGTTAGTGAGACTCGGATAAAGGGCGTCAGCTTTGTTAGCAACATGATCCCAGCCTTTGAAGTAGGCATCGCGCAAGGTAATAAAACGAGAGACTCCAGTCATGGATGCCGCCATAAAACGACTGATATTCAGCCGGTCATATCCTGTGGCAGCATTGAAAAAGACATTCAGCGTCCAGTTTTTCCAAGTAACAGTGTTATTCCAACCTACTGTCCATTTGGGACTTGCCTGTCCTTTCACGACCAGATCATCGGAAGTCGGATTCGTTGTCAGACTACCATCTGCTTTCTGATAAAGATTGGCGCCTTTATCATCGAATCCTTTCCACTGATAAACATAGAAAGATCCCATAGGATAACCGGGCTTCATAATCTGCAGAGGACCTCCCAAATCGCTATAGTTAGCAGTGAGTACAAAGTCATCTCCTGCGAGGTCTGCTACTTCATTCTTCACATAAGAAGCATTCAGACTGGTTTCCCATGTCACAGCCCCCTTTACAGGGAAAGTGGTAAGGGATAATTCGACTCCGGTATTGTTCAGTTTTCCTTGATTCACCCAATAAGTACCACCTCCGTTATATTTAGGCACCTGTTTCTGAAAAAGCAGATCTTTCGTTTGTTTCTTGAACCAGTCCACTGTAATATTAAAGCCTCCGATACTCATATCCAATCCCAAATCATATTGGTAAGTTTTTTCCCAGGTAATGCCGGGTGTAGCAAACTGATATCCCCAATATCCCGTAGAGGAAGTGGAAGTTCCCCAGCCGTAAGATGCCCCCGACAACATACCTAATGTGCTGTAAGCAGCAATATCCTGATTTCCGGTGACACCAAAGCTGGCACGCAGCTTCAGCTGATCGAGCACGTGCTGGTTGCTCATGAAAGATTCTTGTGCAATATCCCAAGCCACAGCTGCGGAAGGGAAATATCCCCATTTGTTGTCTCCCTGAAATTTAGAAGAACCGTCAGCTCTTAATGCAGCAGTAATAAAATATCGTTTCTTATAATCGTAATTAGCACGCACGATGCCGGAAGCCAAAGAAAATTCCGTATATGAATTGCTCGCATCTCTGATAGCAGCATTGCCAAGATTCCAGTACCCAACACTTTCATTGTTCAGATTGGAACCGGTTCCCTTTAGTTGTGAGTCCCACGAACGACTTATTTCCCATACACCCATGGCAGTGAAGCTATGATCTCCGAATTGCTTTTGCCAGGTCAGATTGTTAGTATTCTGCCAATAGTTATGCAATGCGTTGGTATTGCTTGCGCTATTGATAGCACCCGGTGAATCCAGTTTCGACCGGAAAGAATAAGAAGGACTATTATCGTAGTCATAACCTCCCTGAACGGAAAGCGTCAGTCCTTTCATGATCTTAAACAGCAATGTCAGGTTGGCGTTTAAATTATAGCTATAGCTATCGCTATTGTTCACTATCATTTCACCGTAAGGGCTGGAACCGATCATATTATACGGGTCTGTATTGTACACGCCGGTTTCGGGATCTTTCAGCTCCATGGTAGGCGAAAAGTTAGTGACATGCAACCAGTTCGCCCCACCTTCATTGTGTTTGTGAAGACTGGATGCGTTTAATTTTGCAGAGATTGTCAACCAGGGTTTCACTTCCGAGTCGATGTTTGCCCGAATTCCATAGCGTTTATAATCGGACATGATCGTGATGGCTTCCTGATCAAGCACATTTCCCGAAATAAGGTATTTCACTTTTTCATTTCCTCCGGATATGGCAAGCCGATAATCCTGAGTGATACCTGTACGAGTCAGAAGATCAGTCCAGTTGATTCCTTTCGTTCCATTTTTATAAGCCTCAAGGTCTTCGGCAGAGATAGTGGACGATCCGCGAATATCATTCAGTGCAGTTGCATATTCATAGGCGTTCAGCAGGTCATACTGTTTTCTGACAGTCGAAAGCCCGATCGATGCATCGAATGTTACCTGTGCTTTTCCCTCACTACCCTGTTTGGTGGTTATCAGGATAACGCCATTCGAACCACGGGAACCGTAAATGGCAGTGGAGGAAGCGTCTTTCAATATTTCCATCGACTGGATATCAGAAGGGTTAATACCGTCCAAGCCACTGGAAGAGATGATACCGTCAATCACATATAAAGGATCACTGCTTTTATTAATAGAGGTAGTTCCACGAACGCGCACCTTCATACTTGCTCCGGGCATACCACTCGTAGCAGTGACTTCTACACCGGGAGTACGACCCTGGAGTATATTTTCAACCCGTTGTACTGGTTGATTTTTGTATTGTCTGTTGGATACACCGGACACAGCACCCGTAAGGTCACTCTTTTTGACGGTTCCGTATCCTACCACTACCACTTCATCCAATAACTGATTGTCTTCTTTCAACACAACACGAAGAAGAGATCTCTTTCTGACTTTCACTTCCTGCGTATGATAGCCGATGTAAGAGATCACTAAAATCGCTCCTTCCGGAGCTTCGAGAGTAAACCTACCATCCATATCACTGGTAGTTCCGGTGTCTTCACCTTTGATAATGACGGAAGCACCAATGATTGTCTCTCCCTGTTCGTCGTTAATCACTCCTTTGATTGTCTTTCCAGCATCCCCGTCGGTATTAGTATCGCTGTTTGTCGTAACTTCATTGTTATTTTCCGGGGCTTCCTGTGTTTCTGTCTTCTGTTTTTCAAGAGGAGGAGCAACCTGCGCGAATAATCCGAAAGGCAGAAACAGCATTAAAAGAATGCATAATAGCCATTTGTTTTTCATTATTACTTCCATTATTGTTCTAAAATTAGAATAGTTATTAGGATAGATTACCATCAATATTGGGCAATTTATGTGCCAAAAGCATAACAAAAGACTGATACAACGAGACTTATCAAGTTTAACAAAAGAGATTATATCACTAATTTTCAAATACATAAACAATTTGCAATAAAGAAAAAAAGCATTAATAACCAGATTAAGTTTCAAGCACGATCCTGTGCAAAAATTCCACAGAAATGTGGACATATTCCACAAGATAATAAGTTAAGAATAATCCGTATTTAAAAGTTCCTTTCCATCCTTCTGATTGTTTCCACATATCAGAAGTCAGAATAAACGTTCCAAAACTCCAGTTTAAACGATTATTAACTAATTTCTCCCCCGTCTCCGAGAACAGAATCATCAGAAATATCTATCTTTGCCCCAATTTCAAGCAAGAAAGCAAAAGTGCTATTTTTGTGTCGAATTTAAAACGTTTAAGAGAAAACAATGGAAGAAATCGTATTTCATCACACATTACCTATCCAATTGCGATTCAATGATGTAGACAAATTTGGTCACGTCAACAACACAGTTTACTTCTCCTTTTACGACTTGGGAAAGACTGAATACTTCGGTTCGGTATGTCCGGGAGTAGATTGGGAAAAGATTGGCATTGTCGTTGTTCATATTGAAGCGAATTTCGTTAAGCAAATTTTCGCATCGGACCACATCGCTGTACAAACCGCCGTCTCTAAGATAGGTACCAAAAGCTTTCATCTGGTTCAACAAGTCATTGACACGAAAACCAATGAGGTGAAATGTGTTTGCAAGTCCATCATGGTTACTTTCAATCTTGAAAGACATGAGTCCATGCCACTAACCAAGGAATGGATAGAAGCGATCTGCAAGTATGAAGGACGGGATTTGCAAAAAGCATAGATTGATTCCCCCCCACCGATGAAGACACCCTCCGGCACCAATGAAAGCATCGAGCGGTACCGGGGAACAAATCTCCCACGAATAAGAAACAAAACAAGCAAAACCAATTCCTTAGAAAAAGTTTTATCCTGATTCATGTCCGCTATATAACAGAAATTGCCTATTTTTGCACCTTATTATTAAGGCATAAAATATCTAGTACAGAAAATGATAGCTGACAAAAGTATAAATTTAGATACCCTTCATAAAGTATTGTTTGATAATGAGAAGCTGGAACTCTCTGAAGAATGTATTCGAAAAGTAGAGGAAAGCTTCGATTTTCTGCAATCCTTTTCCAGCGATAAGATTATTTATGGTATCAATACGGGGTTCGGCCCAATGGCACAATACAGAATAGAAGATCAGTCATTGATCGACCTTCAGTATAATATCATCCGAAGCCATTCCACCGGTGCCGGCAAACCGCTTCCCGAACTTTATGTAAAAGCAGCTATGATTGCCCGTTTGTACACTTTTCTACAAGGGAAGTCAGGAGTGCATCTGGAACTGGTTTCTCTCCTCTGTGAATTTATCAACCGCGGAATTTATCCGTTCATACCCGAACACGGAAGTGTAGGTGCCAGCGGCGATCTCGTACAACTGGCCCATATCGCCCTGACGTTAATAGGGGAAGGGGAAGTTTTTTATCAGGGTAAATTGTGTAACGCAGCTACGGTGCTTCAGGAAAACGGCCTGAAACCTTTTTCCATGCGTATTCGTGAAGGTTTATCCGTTACAAACGGTACTTCTGTAATGACAGGCATCGGTATTGTCAATCTGATTTATGCAAAAAAACTACTCCGTTGGTCGGTGGCTGCCTCTGTAATGATGAATGAGATTGCCGCCTCTTATGATGATTTTATGGCACAGTCATTAAACGAGGCCAAGCATCATAAAGGTCAACAAGAGATAGCTGCTATGATGAGAGAATGGGTGGCAGGCAGTAAATGCGTGCTTCAAAGAGAGAACGAGCTATACAACCAGGTGCATAAAGAGAAAATCTTCGAACACAAAGTACAGCCCTATTATTCCTTGCGATGTGTTCCGCAAATACTCGGTCCTATTTACGATGAACTGGAGAATGCGGAAGAAGTATTAATAAACGAAATAAATTCCGCCTGTGACAATCCGATTGTCGATCCGGATACACAAAATATTTATCATGGCGGCAACTTCCACGGAGATTACATTTCTTTCGAAATGGACAAGTTGAAAATTGCCGTGACCAAGCTGACTATGCTTTGCGAAAGACAGATTAACTATCTGTTCCACGACCGTATCAATGGCATCCTGCCTCCGTTTGTAAATTTGGGAGTGCTTGGATTGAACTATGGTTTACAGGCTTCACAATTCACTGCAACCTCCACCACAGCGGAATGTCAGACATTATCAAATCCGATGTATGTACACAGTATCCCCAACAACAATGATAATCAGGATATTGTCAGCATGGGAACCAACTCGGCTCTATTAGCAAAAACAGTCATTGAGAATTCTTATCAGGTGATGGCTATCCAGTTTATGGGAATGGCACAAGCTATCGACTACCTGAAAATACAGGATCGCCTAAGTTCCAAAAGCAGGCAGGTTTATGAAGAAATACGCAGTTTCTTCCCTGTATTTACCAATGACACACCTAAATATAAAGAGATAGAAATGATGATAGACTATCTCAAAAAAGAAGATAAATAAAATGAAATATGCATTAGTAACCGGAGGAAGCCGAGGTATCGGCCGTGCTGTCAGTTGTAAACTGGCGGAAATGGGCTACTTTATACTGATAAATTATCAGAATAATGACGCAGAAGCGGAGAAAACGTTGCAGTTAGTACAGGAAAAAGGAAGTAATGGCGAGTTGATGAAGTTCGATGTGACCGACCCTGCCGCTATCACCCTTGCTTTGGGCAACTGGGCTTCCCAACACCCTGACGAATATATCGAGGTACTGATAAACAATGCAGGTATCCGCAAAGACAACCTGATGCTCTGGATGACAGGAGAAGAATGGAGCAAAGTGCTCGATATCAGCCTGAACGGATTCTTCAACGTGACACAGCCTTTATTGAAGAATATGCTGGTCAAACGTTATGGACGTATCGTAAATATCGTGTCATTGTCGGGCATTCAGGGAATGCCCGGCCAAGCCAATTACTCCGCAGCCAAAGGTGGCGTAATAGCTGCTACCAAAGCACTGGCACAGGAAGTTGCCAAGAAGAAAGTAACAGTCAATGCAGTAGCTCCGGGATTCATCCGTACGGATATGACGGAAGGAATTGATGAGAACGAATGGAAGAAACATATTCCCGCGGGACGTTTCGGCACTCCGGAAGAGGTTGCCGACCTGGTCGGTTTCCTGGCATCTCCAGCCTCATCCTACATCACAGGAGAAGTGATTTCCATCAACGGAGGACTATATACTTAAAATAAAAGCATAGAATAGACAAAATAATGAAAAGAGTTGTTATCACGGGAATGGGGATTTACTCTTGCATCGGCAAGAATCTGGATGAAGTAAAAGACTCACTATATAATGGGAAATCGGGAATTGGCATAGACCCGGTACGGAAAGAATTGGGTTACTTTTCTGCATTAACGGGGATATTGGAACGTCCCGACTTGAAGAAGTTGTTGGACCGCCGTAAACGTCTCTGTCTACCGGAGCAGGGAGAATATGCTTATCTCGCTACATTAGAAGCTTTCCGTAATGCCGGTATTAATGAGGATTTTCTCGAAGCCAATGAAGTGGGTATTTTGTATGGCAATGATAGTAGTGCCGCTCCTGTTATTAATGCAGTGGACATCATTCGTGAAAAGAAAAACACTGCACTGGTAGGTTCCGGTTCTATTTTCCAGTCGATGAATTCCACCGTGACAATGAACCTGTCAGTTATTTTCAAACTAAGAGGGGTCAACTTCACCATTGCCGGAGCCTGTGCAAGCGGTTCTCACGCTATTGGTATGGGTTACCTGCTTATAAAATCGGGATTACAGGATTGTATTCTTTGCGGTGGCGCACAAGAAGTCAATCCTTATGCAGTAGGAAGTTTCGACGGACTAAGCGCATTTTCCACCCAGGAAGCAGCCCCCGAGAAAGCCTCGAAACCTTTTGATAAACGACGTGACGGACTGATTCCGAGTGGAGGAGCCGCCAGTCTGGTATTAGAGAGTTATGAATCGGCTGTAAAAAGAGGAGCTCCCATTTTGGCCGAAGTCATCGGTTACGGTTTTTCATCCAATGGAGATCACATCTCCGTGCCTAATGTGGACGGCCCGAAACGTTCTCTTCAAATGGCCATCAAAGATGCAGGGATTGCACTCGAACAGATCAGCTATATCAATGCACACGCCACCTCAACTCCGGTAGGTGACTTGAACGAAGCGAAAGCCATTGCGGAAGTATTTGAAGGGCATCACCCATATGTGACCTCCACAAAGTCCATGACAGGACATGAAATGTGGATGGCCGGTGCCAGTGAAGTGATTTATTCCACCCTCATGATGAACAACGGTTTCATCGCTCCCAATCTCAATTTCGAGGAACCGGACGAGGCCTCTGCACAATTAAATATACCTACCCAACGGGTAAACCTGGAATTTGATACGTTCCTTTCCAACTCATTCGGATTCGGAGGAACCAATTCCACGCTAATCATACGCAAAATCAATCCATAATTTACTAAAGAAAACAGATATATGACAAACGAAGAAATCATCGAGAAAATAAGAACCACTCTGGCAGAAGAGTTTGAAGTAGACATCGACGTCATCCAGCCGGATGCACCGTTAATGGAAACTCTTGAACTGGACAGCCTGGACTTGGTCGATATGGTGGTACTGGTAGAAAAGAACTTCGGCTTCAACGTAACCGGACAAGATTTTGCGGGTATCAAAACCTTCCAGGACTTCTACGATCTCGTTATCACCCGTATGCAGGAAGCCAAGTAAATATGTCGACGTGGAAAGGCAAAACCCGGGGAGGAACATTCGGATACTTATTCTTTATTTACCTGATTAAGTATCTGGGCATTACTGCCGCTTATATATTTCTAAGTCTGGTAGTATTGTACTTCGTACCGTTTGCTCCGAAAGCCACTAAAAGCACCTGGTTTTATGCCCGCCACATTCTGAAATACAACCGAATACGCTCTTTGGGTATGTTGCTGCGCAACTATTACCGGTTAGGGCAAATCCTGATTGACAAAGTAGCTATTGGTAACGGAAAAGTCGATCAATACCGGTTTGAGTTCGAACGGTATCCGGAATTTCTGCAATTGCTGAACAGCGAACAGGGAGTAATTATGATTGGTGCCCATGTGGGAAACTGGGAAATAGGCGTTCCTTTCTTCGACGATTACGGAAAGAAAATCAATATCGTGATGTATGATGCCGAACATCGTAGAATCAAAGAGATATTGGAGAAAAATGGTCAGGACAAGGATTTTAAGATTATCCCCGTCAACGAAGATAACCTGACACACGTTTTCCGTATTACCGAGGCGTTAAACAAGAAAGAATATGTATGCTTCCAGGGCGACCGTTATCTGAATAAAGAGAAACTGCTGACAGGAACACTCCTGGGACAGAAAGCTCCTTTCCCTGCCGGTCCTTTCTTGCTTGGTTCGCGAATGAAAGTTCCGGTGGTATTCTACTTTGCCATGAGAGAGCCGGGCAGAACCTACCGTTTTCATTTTATAAGGACGGAACCAGTCATACGAACCAAAGAAAAGAAAGCAGAGATCGCTCTGCTCGAACAATATACGGCCGCTTTGGACCAAATACTGAAACGCCATCCGGAACAATGGTTCAACTATTACTCATTCTGGAAAACCACGAGTGACGGTTCGCCCTCCAAAGGATTGAAATAAAGATATAACAAAATAAAGATGCAACAGAATCAATATGATAAGGAACCGTTGACCGCGGTAGAGGCACAACGCTTGGCACAAGAAATAGCTTTCGGGCCCATCGTGTTTCAGGTATCACGCCTTATGCTCAAATTCGGTATTTTCCAGTTACTAGCCGACGAACGTGCAGGCATGACACAAGAAGAAATCAGCAAGGCTTGTGGCCTGTCTTCTTATGCAACACAAGTTTTGCTGGAAGCCTCATTAACGATCGGTACCGTATTGCGGCACGAAAACCTTTACCGCCTTGCCAAAGCCGGATGGTTCCTGCTCAACGACAGGATGGTACGTGTCAATATGGATTTCAACCACGATGTCAACTATCTGGGAATGTTCCATCTCGAAGAGGCTCTCACCAACGGACGTCCCGGAGGGCTGAAAGTATTCGGCGAATGGAGCACTATCTATGAAGGGCTGTCAAGCTTGCCCTCACAGGTACAAAAGAGCTGGTTCGGTTTCGATCATTATTACTCGGATTGCTCGTTTGACGAAGCTTTGGCAATTGTTTTCGCCCGTCATCCCAAGACTTTACTGGATGTGGGAGGTAATACCGGTCGATGGGCGACCAAATGCGTAAGCTATGACGATGCAGTGGAAGTAACTATTATGGACCTTCCGCAACAATTGGAGATGATGCGTCAACAAACTAAAGACCTACCCGGAGCAATGCGTATTCACGGGTATGGCGCCAATCTGCTCGATCCCGAAGTACCTTTCCCGACAGGGTTCGATGCTATCTGGATGAGCCAGTTCCTTGATTGTTTCTCGGAAGAAGAAGTAACCAGCATACTGACCCGTGCAGCCCGTTCTATGAGTGGGGAGAGTCGCCTCTATATCATGGAAACTTTCTGGAACCGGCAAAAGTTTGACACAGCCGCTTATTGCCTGACACAAATCAGTCTTTATTTCACAGCCATGGCAAATGGTAACAGCAAAATGTATCATTCGGATGATATGGAACGGTGCATCAAAGCAGCGGGATTGGAAGTTGAAAAGATAGATGACCATTTAGGAATGGGACACAGCATTGTACAATGCAGATTGAAATGAACAACAGGGAAGTTATCATACAAGGAGAAGGAATACTCAATTTGATTCCACAGCGTCCGCCCATCGTGATGGTGGACAGTTTCTTTGGTATCGAAAAGAATCATTCTTATTCCGGACTGACTGTTACTGCTGATAATATTTTCTACGAAACCGGAAAACTGCAAGAGGCAGGAATTATTGAACACATCGCTCAATCAGCAGCGGCACGTATCGGATTTCTTTATACCCGGCAGGGTGAAAAAGTACCGTTAGGGTTTATCGGCTCGGTAGACAAACTTAAAATCTACGATTTGCCAAAGAACGGGATGAAACTATTTACGGAGATTACCGTTGTACAGGAGGTATTCGACATTACATTGATTTCTGCACAAGTGAAAGTGGAAGACAAGCTGATAGCTGAATGCAGGATGAAAATATTTATAAAAAAAGAATGAAACGGAAAACGAATCAACAGGTTGCAGCTTTGACTAACCGGACTACCTTCAGAGTGCGGTTCAGCGAAATAGACTCCATGCAGATTGTATGGCATGGTGAGTATGTGCGCTATTTTGAAGATGGAAGAGAAGCTTTTGGCAAACAGTATGGTTTGGATTATATGAGTATTTACCGGGAGGGATACATGGTTCCTATCGTGGATTTAACCTGTCAGTTCAAACAATCACTATCTTTTGGTGAAGAAGCGATTGTCGAAACGCGCTATATTGCCTGTGAAGCAGCCAAGATAAAATTTGAATACATTATCTACCGGGCTACCGACCAGAGTATAGTAGCCACCGGAAGCACCATACAAGTGTTCCTGAACCTGAATAAAGAATTGGAGCTTATGAATCCTCCGTTTTATCTGGAATGGAAAAAGAAATGGAATATCCTTTAAATATATACATCACAGCCCATACGCTGATTAGTTCGTTAGGTTTCGGCATCCCGGAAAACCTGGAGGCCATCCATAACTACCGAAGCGGAATCCGTATGCAAGAAGCCGGCCTAATTTCCGATCATCCCCTATTGGCGGGAATGATTGATTCTGTGGAATTGGAAAAACGGGCGAAGCTGATGCAGATTACGGATTATACCCGAATGGAGCAATTATTCATACTGGCTATCCAAGAGGTTATTTCTCAATCGGGAGCCGACTTGCGGGAGCCGGATTGTACCTTGTTATTATCTACCACTAAAGGAAATATAGATTTATTGAGTGAATTACCTGCTGACAGTCCGGTTTTTCTTTGGAAAATGGCGGAACGAATCGGAGATTTCTTTGGAGCGACAAATCAGGTAGAGGTCATCTCCAATGCCTGTATATCAGGAGTCTCGGCACTAATCGTCGCTAAGAGATGGATAGAATCAGGACGTTACAAACGAGTGATTGTGGCAGGTGGGGATATTCTTTCTCATTTCATTACCAGCGGCTTTCTATCGTTTCGATCTGTCAGCGCACACCTTTGCCGACCATACGATATACAACGGGATGGATTAAGTCTGGGCGAAGCCTGTGGAGCTGTTCTTTTAGAAACTCAAGGAAACGCGAATCATATTATTCTCTCCGGAGGAGCAATCAGCAATGACGCCAACCATATATCCGGTCCTTCCCGAACAGGGGACGGTTTAGCTCTAGCCATTAATCAGGCAATGGAAGAAGCCGGAGCACTCCCCGAAGACATTAGCTTTATCAATGCACACGGAACAGCTACGGTTTACAATGATGAAATGGAATCCAAAGCCATACATCTGGCGGGATTAGCTGCAGTTCCGGTGAATAGCCTCAAGCCCTATTTCGGTCATACATTAGGAGCTTCGGGCATTATCGAAACCATACTTTGCATAGAGCAACTAAAAGAAGGAAGATACTACGGAACTTTAGGGTATGAAACACTCGGTGTTCCCATGCCTATCACTGTCTATACCACTCATCAGCCGATGCCGATGAAATGCTGCATCAAAACCGCTTCCGGTTTCGGAGGCTGTAATGCCGCACTGGTATTATCCCTCCCCGATGCTCACCTGAAACAGAAAGTAAACTTGCAGGCAACCGACAAAGCGAGTGCTCCGTCAGTTTGCAAAGCAGTGGTGGAATCGGGCAACATGGTCACAATCAGGCCAGGAGCAGTAGAAAGTAAAGGAACAACTGTATTCAGCTCTTCGGAAACTGACTTTGCACCGTTCATCCGGGAAGCATACAAGCATCTGGGAGAAAACAATATGAAGTTCTATAAGATGGACAACCTCTGTAAGCTGGGATATGTAGCTGCCGAATATTTACTGAAAAATACACACCACCGTCCGGAAGAGATTGGAATCATTCTTGCCAATGCTTCTTCCTCTCTGGATACGGACTGCAAACATCAGGCAATCATCAGTAAAGAAGGGGACAAAGCAGCCAGTCCTGCCGTGTTTGTCTACACTCTCCCCAATGTAGTATTGGGAGAAATCTGTATCCGGCACAAGATTCAGGGAGAGAATACATTCTTTGTCCGTCGGCAATCCGATGCTGCCTCATTAGAGGATTATGCAAGGATTGTGATGGCAAAAGGTAAGTTACGCACCTGTATCATAGGCTGGTGCGAACTACTGGACGGACATTATCAAGCAGAATTTAAACAACTTAATAATATATCAACGATTTATGGATAATTTAGATCAAACCAAAAGAGAACTGATGGACGAAGTGAAAGGGAAACTAATCGAAGAGTTGAACCTTGAAGAAATCACTCCGGAAGATATTGACAATGAAGCCCCTCTGTTTGGCGACGAAGGTCTTGGCCTTGACTCCATTGACGCACTCGAAATCATCCTGATTCTGGAACGCGAATACGGTATAAAGATAGAGAACCCCAGTGAAGGAAAACAAATCTTCTACTCGGTACGTACACTGGCAGACTACATCATTGCTAATCGCAAAGCTTAACCGATGAAGATATACGTCACCGGATTGGGAGTTGTTTCGGGCATCGGTATCGGAGTTTCCGAAAATATAGAAGCGTTGAGACAAAGAAAGCATGGCATCGGAAAAGTAACTCTTTTTCCGACTGCTCTCGATGTGCCCGTATCCGAAGTGAAACGTAGCAATGAGGAACTAAAGCAACTGATCTCTTTACCTCCGCAACGCACTGTATCACGTACGGCCTTGTTGGGAATGATAGCAGCCAAAGAAGCAATGAAAGATGCGGGACTCACACCACCATTACGTATCGGTTTTATTTCCGCCACTTCCGTTGGCGGCATGGATTTGAGCGAGCACTTCTATGAATCTTTCAAGAAAAACCCGGGACAGGGACGGTTACGGGAAGTAATTTCACACGACTGCGGAGCCAGTACAGAATTGATTGCTTCGTATTTGGGTATCAATGATTTTATAACCACCATCAGTACAGCCTGCTCGTCAGCAGCCAATGCCATCATGCTGGGAGCAAGAATGATTAAACACGGGCTACTGGATGCTGCTATCGTGGGAGGTACGGATGCACTTTGCCGGTTTACGCTCAATGGATTCAACTCCCTGATGATTTTGGACAAAACACATTGCCGTCCCTTTGACCGCTCACGTACCGGATTAAATCTGGGAGAAGGTGCCGGTTACTTAGTGCTTCAATCGGAAAGTTCACTCCAAAGAACTCCTTATTGCGAACTTAGCGGTTACGCCAATACGAATGAGGCTTATCATCAAACAGGAAGTTCTCCTGAAGGGGACGGTGCCTTTCTGTCAATGAGTGAAGCTATCGCTTCCAGTGGTATTTCCCTTGAAAAAATCGATTATATCAATGTACATGGAACAGGTACTCCCGGCAATGATGCGTCAGAAGGCATGGCGCTCCGAAGAATCTTTGGAGAACACGTTCCGCCATTTAGTTCGGTAAAAGCTTTTATCGGACATACCTTAGGAGCTTCCGAAGGAATTGAAGCTGTTTACTCCGTTCTTTCAATAGATAAAGGGCTGATTTATCCCAACCTGAACTTTACGGATGCGATGCCGGAAACAGGACTGATACCGGAAACCTCTTTTCAAGAAGGAATCCCCATCCGACATGTGTTATCCAACTCTTTCGGTTTCGGAGGAAACGATTCATCGCTCCTCTTTTCCGCAACGAATTTTCCAGCATAAACGCACCTTTAAGTATTTAAGCCTATGCAGCCAGTTTATATTCAACGCATCGCTTCCATTCATCCGCCAAAGGATCATTCACCAGGAAATAATCGCCCTTATCTTCAGGCTTGCGAACCCGATTATAAGGATATTATCACCAATGCGACCTTGCGCAGACGCATGAGCCGTATCGTAAAAATGGGGGTGGCTTGCGGATTGGAATGTATGGGTGAACTATCTCCTGAAAAGATACAAGGAATCATCACAGCAACAGGATTGGGCTGCTTGACAGATACGGAAAAATTCCTGAACAACCTATTGGATAATGAAGAGCGGATGCTGAATCCTACTCCTTTTATCCAGTCGACATTCAATACAATCGGTGCACAAATAGCTCTGATTCATCAAATACATGCCTACAACATGACTTATGTCCACCGTGGTCTTAGTTTTGAAAGTGCTTTATTGGACGCTATGATGAAAATAGGAGAAGGAAGCGAGAATATACTTGTGGGAGCCATCGATGAAATGACAGAAACCAGTTACACGATTCAGCAACGGCTGGGAGTGCTGAAAGGGATAGCAGCAGGAGAAGGTGCTCAATTCTTCCTGTTAAGTCGGGAAGCCGGAGAGCATCCGTTGGCTGAAATACAGGGAATCGAAACTTTCATAGGGAAACAGACTACAGAAGAAATCAGCTCCCGAATCATCCGTTTTTTGCAACGAAATGGTTTAGAATGTCAGGATATTCAGTGGTTGGTTACCGGGAAAAACAAGAAGCCACACAATCAAGATGACTCTCACGAGCAAACTGTTGACAATGGCAACTCTATTTATGAAGAGCTTGAAACAAACCTTTTCCCGGAAAGTGTTCATCTTAGTTTTAAGAATGAATGTGGTGAATATCCTACCGCAACATCGTATGCGGTATGGAAAGCAGTGAACGAATCGGCCAACTGCACTACCTCGACCCATATATTGATTTATAATCATCACCACTCCATCAATCATTCATTGATTCTAATCCGGAAAAGCGTATGATAATCGTTTGCCTCCTTCTTTGCTTGCTCTTGCTCCTGTCTTTTCTCGTTTATGCCTCTTATAGCATTCAATCGGGAATTTACCTCCGGTCATTTTGCAAAAAGCATACTGCGGAAAAGATTGTCGCCCTGACTTTTGATGACGGCCCCGACTCCCTACAGACTCCCAAAGTTCTGCAGGTACTAAAAGAATATCAGGTAACCGCCTGTTTCTTCTGTATCGGTCATAAGGTAAAAGGGAATGAAGCAATCTTGCAAAAAATGGTGGCAGAAGGTCATCTGATTGGAAATCATTCGCATACCCATTCCGGTTTATTCCCGCTATACGGGCTCTCCAAGATGAAAAAAGACTTGCAAACTTGTCAGTGTGAACTAGAACGAGTAACTTCGCAGCCGGTTAGTTTGTTTCGTCCGCCGTTCGGTGTCACTAATCCAACGATTGCGAAAGCCGTTCGACAGTTAGGATATACCCCTATAGGATGGAGCATCCGTACACTGGATACACAACAAGCACCGGATAAAGTCCTTGCCAGGATTCGGAAACATCTTGAACCGGGAGCCATTATTCTGTTGCACGACCGGATGCCTGACAGCGACCAGCTAGTGAAACAAATCTTGGATTTGCTGAAAGAACAAGGATATACCGTTGTCCGTCCGGACAAACTATTGGCATAAAATAAAAAAAGGTATGAGAACTTTATTAATATATTTATCGCTTTTCTTCTTGTCAATAGCCTCTATGCATGCCCAGAGCATGAAAAAGATGGCGCAAAAGACAGAGTTTGAAAGCCGCCTGGCAAAGGAGGCGCAAACCGTAGAGTCCATCGAAAGCGATTTCACCCAAGTGAAATATCTCGATGTATTCGATGAGAAGGTTACTTCCAAAGGGAAGTTCTACTACCAGAAGACCCATAAAATCTGCATGGAATATTTCCGCCCGATGGATTATCTCATCGTGATAAACGGCAGTAAGCTCAAAATCGTTTCGGATGGCAAGAAAAGTATCATGAATCTTAGTTCGAACAAAATGATGGCACAGATGCAGGATATGCTGACCGCGTGTATGATAGGCGACCTGTCTAAAATGTCGTCCAACTACCTGCTGGAGTATTTTGAAGACGCACGATACTATCTGGTTAAAATAAAACCGACCAACAAAGCGGTACAAGCCTATATTGCCGGTATAGAAATCTATCTGGACAAGAAAGATATGTCGGTACACAAACTCCGTCTGTCCGAAACAGCCACAAACTATACAGAATACGAATTCTATAATAAAAAGTTCAACTCCCTGAAGAATGAGACGAAGTTTGCGATTCGTTAGTCTGATGGTTCTGCTGTTCTTATGGATACAGATCCAGACTTCCTGCTCTCCACGGATGAGCGGGGAAGGAAGTACTGTGCTCCCCGCTATCGAACTAACACAAGGAGAAAGCTCGCAAAAATACAATATCCAACTGGATTTCATGAAACATCACATGAGCGGTATGCTAATAGTACGCCGTATGCCTGATAACGAAATCCGGATCGTAGCGTCTACTTACTTCGGACTAAGCCTTTTCGATTTTTCTCTACGCAACGATCAGTTTACTGTCAACAGTTGCATTGAACCCATGAAAAAGGAAAAGGTGCTGAAACTTCTGGAGATGGATTTCAGACGTCTGTTCTTAAGTGGGAAAGATATTCGTGTGAAAACGACTAAAGACAGTGCTACTGAAAAAAGAACCAGTGGAAAAGGCTTTGGAAAGTCAGTGGTCTACATCATTGGCAATACTCCGGGCGATCCCGCACAAATAAAAATCAAACATCCGTGGATTCGGTTAACGATCCGTCTGGACAAACTATCTAAAGAGATTTAATATATGCTACTTGATAACTTCTATACCATCCTTTCCTCCGAATCATCGGACTCAACGATCTGGACTATCCAGGTAAAGTTGAATCCCGGGCATCCTGTTTATCAGGGACATTTCCCCGGACATCCGGTAGTTCCGGGAGTTTGCCTGTTACAACTTATCAAGGAATGTGTAGAAGACATTCGCCAGCAAAAATTGCAAGTAACACAAGTGTCTTCCTGCAAGTTTCTTTCGGCTATCAATCCTATAGAAACACCGCACATTTCGGTGGCACTGACTTTTAAAGAGACAGAAGAAGGTACACTTCAGTTGCAAGCGGAAGGGACTATAAAGAAGGAAGCTGTAAAAAAGAGTACTGTGAAAGAGAGCACTGTAGAGGAAAATACCGTAAAGAACGAATGTTTCATCAAACTAAAAGCTGCACTTACCCCGACAGTATGAAGGAACAAATAAGTACAGCCTATTGGCACGAGAAGTTGAAACAATTAGGGATCATCGTTATCATCCCAAGTTACAACAATGGAAAGACACTGGCGGACGTCATAGAAAGTGTACGTTTCTACGCCCCCGATATCCTTGTTGTCAACGACGGTTCTACAGATGAAACAGCCGAAATACTTAGCCGGGAATCTAACTTACATACCATCACCCACCCTGTCAATCAAGGAAAAGGAGTAGCTTTGAGACATGGACTATCCTTTGCCAAAAAGCAAGGATTCCGGTATGCTATCACCATTGATTCTGACGGACAGCATTTCGCTTCGGATATCCCTGCATTGATCGAATCCATAGAAAAGGAACCGGACACATTATTGGTAGGTGCCCGTAACCTCGCCTCGGACAACATGCCGGGAAAGAATACATTTGCCAATAAGTTTTCCAACTTCTGGTTTACCCTCGAAACAGGTATCAAACTGCAAGATACTCAATCCGGCTACCGCCTGTACCCCATCCAACGAATGAATGTGGACAAGTGGTATTACACCGCCAAATACGAATTTGAGTTGGAAGCACTTGTCTTTGCTGCCTGGGGAGGCATTACCGTTAAAAACATTCCGGTACATGTTTATTATCCGCCACAGGAAGAGCGAGTTTCTCATTTCCGACCGTTCCGCGATTTCACCCGTATCAGTATCCTGAACACAGTACTGGTGCTCGTCACTTTCCTTTGGATCATCCCCCGAAACTTCTTCCGTAAACTGACCTGGAAGAACTGCAAGCAGTTTTTCTCGGATCATGTCACCCACTCCCCCGAATCTAATCTGCGGATCACGGCTGCCATCACACTCGGCGTATTCATGGGGATCGTTCCGGTATGGGGATATCAAATGCTAATCACGTTATTTCTGGCACATTTGTTCAGACTGAATAAAGTCATAGCTATTGTAGCAGCCAATATCAGTATCCCTCCGATGATTCCATTTTTGCTGTACGGCAGTTACGTAACCGGTTGCAAAGTGCTGGGAGATCCTGTCAATCTGCATTTAAACGAACTTTCTTTTGAAAATGTAAAATCAGTCATAGAGCAATATTTAATAGGAAGTGTTATCTTTGCAGTCGGTTGCAGCATACTGGCAGGAACCATCGCGTTCATTCTGCTCACGGCGTGTAGGAAAAAAAAGATATGACCCAGTTTTTTATCGGACTATATGATTATTTCGAGAGGCACAAGATTCTGTTCTATTTGTCACTCATCAGTTGTGTCCTGTTAATGGGATTCTTTGCCCTGCAAGTAAGGTTCGAAGAGAACATCACACAATTTTTCCCCGACACTAAAGATTCCCAGAACACAATCAAAGTATTCGACAATCTCAAGATTAAGGATAAGATTATCATTATGTTATCCTCGGCAGATACCTGCCACCGCGTAGAACCCGACTCCCTGATAGAAGCAGCCGGACAACTGCAACAAACCCTGACTGAAAAAGCCGGAGGAAAACTGATTAAAGGAATTCTCGCACAGGTAGACCAAAGCCTCATCCAAGGAGCCACAGACTTCGTTTATGAACATCTTCCGCTTTTCCTGACAGATACGGACTATCAACGCTTCGATTCCTTACTGACGGATAAAGGGATACAGGCTGTCATGCAAAAGAATTATACCAATCTCCTCTCTCCTGCCGGAATTGCATTAAGAAGCTATATTCTCCGGGACCCGCTCGGACTGGGAAGCGAAACCCTGAAACATTTGCAAGATTTCCAGTTGGAAGCCAACTACGAGATTTATGACGAACATATCTTCTCCAAAGACGGTTCCACCTTACTTATGTTCATTACCCCGGTATTCAGTACAGGCAGCACCGGAAAGAACGACGAACTGATAAAGATACTCGAAGAAGAGCTCAAGCACGTACAGGGAGAATCTCCTACCATTCGAGCTGAATACTTCGGCGGTCCCTCCGTGGGAGTCTACAACGCCCGTCAGATTAAGAAAGATACCATCCTGACCTCCTCTCTGGCACTGCTTATCATCATTGTATTCATCTCACTCGTTTTTAAACGAAAGAGATCGATACCGTTGATTATTACTCCAGTACTGTTCGGAGGATTATTTGCCCTGTTTCTCATTTTCTTTATCAAAGGAAGTATCTCCGCCATTGCAGTGGGAGCTGGTTCGGCAGTGATGGGTATTGCACTAAGCTATTCCATTCACATGCTGGCACACCAGAACCATGTTTCCACCGTTCAACAACTTATTAAAGAGATAGCCTATCCGCTTACGGTAGGTAGTTTCACCACTATCGGCGCATTTCTGGGATTGATATTCACCAGTTCCGATCTGTTACGCGACTTCGGATTGTTTGCCTCTCTGGCATTGGTGGGCACCACCCTCTTCTGTCTCATTTACCTGCCTCATTTTCTGAAAGGACAGGCAGACGTCAAACAGGGACGCATACTACGCATCATCGAGAAAATAAATGCTTATTCTTACGAAAAGAATAAATGGCTGGTAGGCGGCATCCTCCTCATTACAGTGATCTGTTTGTTTACTTCGCAAAAGGTAGGCTTCAACAACGATATGATGAGTCTCAACTATGAGCCCCGCCATCTCCAACAATCGGAAGAAAAATTACTGCAACTCTTCGACAACGACGAAAAGACCGTGCTTTTTGTCAGTGTGGGCAAAGACATGAATCAGGCTACCGAAATTTATGCAACGACCAATCAGAAGTTATCGGCACTGAAAGAGCAGGGACTCATCAAAGAGTATGCCTCCGCCTCACAGTTTCTGATCTCTCCGCAAGAGCAGCAAAAACGCCTGAAGAAATGGAAAGATTACTGGACGGATGAAAAACAGCAACAAGTCCGTGAACAGTTGGAAACAGTTGCCGCCGAATATCGTTTCCGCCCGGGAAGCTTCGAACCTTTTTATCAATGGATGAACCAGCCTTTCGGTGAATATCATTACACCGCGCAAGAAGACGATTTATCCGGCAAGCTATTGAATGAATGGCAAACCTCTGCCGATTCCATCACCATGCTTATCAGCCAGATACGGATCAGCGAACCGAATAAGGAAGCTGTGTACCAGAACTTTAATAAAGACCCGAATGTAGTCATCTTCGACCGTTCCTATTTTGCCAACAAATGGGTATCGGCCATCAATGACGACTTTTACCTGATTCTGTACATCTCTTCTTTCCTCATATTCTTTGCACTATGGTTCTCCTACGGACGTATCGAACTTACCCTGATGAGCTTTCTCCCAATGCTAATCAGCTGGGTAATCATCTTGGGATTGATGGGAATTCTGGGGATTGAGTTCAATATTATCAACATCATCCTGTCCACCTTTATCTTTGGCATTGGAGATGACTTCAGTATCTTCATTATGGACGGGCTACAAAACAAATACCGTACAGGTCAGAAGGTGTTGAATTCCCATAAAACAGCCATCTTCTTCTCCGCCTTCACCACAGTGGTCGGTATGGGAGCACTTGTGTTTGCCAAACACCCGGCTTTGCAATCCATTTCCCTGATTTCCATTCTGGGTATGATAGCAGTGGTACTGGTGGCTTATACCATTCAGCCACTCATTTTCCGGTTCTTCATCGCAGGCCCCGCTTCCAAAGGATTACCGCCTTATACGCTTATCGGATTGATACGTACCGTGTTGCTCTTCCTGCTTTTCTTTATCGGCTGCATCGTCCTCCGTATATTGATTATCCTGCTTTATCCGGTGCCTGTGCGCAAAAGCAGCAAGCAGCGTTTGGTGTGCCGCCTGATACAAATCACCTGCAAAGGAATTTTGCTACTGGCCACCGCCGTCAAAAAAGAACATATCAACAAAGCCAACGAACGCTTCCGGCATCCGGCAATTATCATTGCCAACCACCAGTCGTTCATCGACATTCTGGTATTGCTGTCTCTTTCATCTAAAATCCTGATGGTAACCAACCATTGGGTATGGCACTCTCCTTTCTTCGGAGCCATCATTCGTTATGTCGACTTCTATTATATAGGCGAAGGATACGAGCAATATATGGAACGGATGCGGAAAAAAGTGAAGGAGGGCTACTCCATCGCCATTTTCCCGGAAGGCACACGTACCTATAACGGAAAGATGAAACGTTTCCACAAAGGAGCATTCTATCTGGCAGAAGCATTGAAACTGGATATTCTGCCGATCCTGCTTTACGGTAATAACAAAATCATTGCCAAAGCACAGCCTTTCAATATCCGGAAAGGAATCATCTATACAGAAATACTTCCCCGTATACCACTAGACGATCTGTCTTTCGGAAGTACTTATCAGGAGCGTACCAAACGCATATCCGCTTACATGAAAGAGGTTTATGCCCGTATCTGCCGTGAACAGAACACGACGGACAATCCGGCGTTCTACGAAGCTCTTATCCAGAACTATATCTATAAAGGTCCCGTCGTAGAATGGTATATCCGTATTAAAGTAAAGATGGAAAAGAATTACCGGCTATTCAACCGGTTGATTCCCGTCCAAGGGCAAATCACAGACATCGGTTGCGGCTTCGGCCCGTTATGCTATATGCTGTCTCTGCTTTCCGAGGACCGGGAAATCCTGGGTATTGATTACGATGAAGACAAGATAGCGCTGGCGCAGCACGGATGGTTACGCAACGAGCATCTCCAGTTCAAGCATGGCAATGCATTGGAATATCCCCTGCCGGAAAGTGATGTCTTTATCCTGAACGACATGCTTCACTATATGAGCTACGAACATCAACAAACCCTATTGTTGAAATGTGCCGGTCGCTTGCGTTCACAAGGAATGATTATCATACGCGACGGAAATTCAGCCAACGCTTCCAAGCACCGGTTAACCCGGTTCACGGAATTACTATCCACCCGTATCTTCAACTTCAACCGGACAACCGGAGAACTGTATTTCACCACTGAAACCCAATTACGGGAAATAGCAGTCGCCTGTGGAATGGCTGTCGAAATCATTCCTAATGACAAATATACATCAAACACCATTTACATATTTAGAAAACCGAACTAGTATGAGCAAATATGACATCATCATTATCGGCAGCGGCCTTGGCGGACTGGAATGCGGAGCGATTCTTAGCAAAGAGGGATTCAACGTATGCGTAGTAGAAAAAAATGCGCAATTCGGCGGATGCTTCCAGACTTACCAACGAAAAGGGCATCTGTTGGATACGGGTATTCATTATGTAGGAAGCCTGGATGAGGGTCAAGTGATGAACCAGTATTTCCGCTATTTCGGTATCATGGACAAGCTGAAAATAAAACGCTTGGACGATGCTGCTTTTGATACGATCTACTATAAAGGAAAAACATACGATTATGCAATGGGATACCCGCAGTTTATTGAAACCATCTGCCGTTCCTTCCCGCATGAGAAAGAAAACTTGAAATGCTATGCCGAACAGCTTCAGGCTGTCGGAAACCTGATTAGCGTAGACCACCTGAAACAAGGCACACTCGCTTTGGAGGGTATGAAATACTTTTGTACCTCTGCCGCCCATCTGATTGCGGATATCACTCCGGACCCCGCCTTACGAAATGTACTGGCAGGTTCAGCTTTACTCTACGGAGGTTTGAAAGATGTCTCCACTTTCTACCAGCATGCCATGATTAATCACTCCTATATTGAAGGCGCCTACCGTTTTGTAGACGGAAGTATGCAAGTCAGTCTGGAGCTAATCAATGTAATCCGGGCAAACGGAGGGACCGTGCTCAATAACAGTGAAGCCACCCGCATCATCGTTGAAAACGAAAAGGTACAAGGGGTTATCATCAATGGAGAAGAGCGACTGGAAAGCGACTTCGTCATCTCCAATATGCATCCCCAACGGACATTGGAGATACTGGATAAAAACCGTAGCATCAAGAATGCCTATATTTCCCGCATCCGTTCGTTGGAAAATACCTACGGCATTTTTACGCTCTACCTGGTAATGAAGAAAAAAAGCACTCCTTATCAGAACCGCAACCTGTATCTGCATGCGAACAATAAAGTGTGGTATGACAAACTGCTCTATCCGGGACGGACCACCAACTGTATGATTTCCATGCAAGCGTCTTCCGAGGACAGTCAATATGCCAGTGTCATTTCCATCCTGACACCTATGTATATAGATGAACTGTCTGCCTGGAAGGACACGACTCCCGAACATCGGGGAGAAGACTACCAATCCTTCAAAAAGGAGAAAGCAGAACAGATTCTCCGCTTCATCCGAGGACATGGCATTGACCTTTCAGAAAACATAGAAGAGATGTATACCACTACTCCATTAAGCTATCGGGACTATACAGGAACAGTGGATGGTTCCGCGTATGGGATTATCAAAGATTATAAATGTCCGCAAATTGGTTTCGTATCTACAAGAAGCCGCTTGGGAAATCTCTTTCTCACCGGGCAAAACCTGAATGTGCATGGTGCATTAGGGGTAACACTAACTGCCATGCTGACTTGTGCGGAGTTTGTAGGACAAGAATATCTGGCTAAAAAAGTAGGAAATGCATAGAATAGTCAAAAAGACACTCCAATACACGGGCTTCCTTTTCCTGTCGCTCATCGTTCTATTGATAGCCGGAATCAGCTATCTCTACTTTTCTGCGGATATGCAAACGCCCAAACATGAGCAAAGCATGACCACAGACAAAGTGATTGATATAGACAGTCTCCACCTCCGGCATTATGGAGATAACTTTCTCCGGCACAGCGACAGCGGCTTATGGGAATTGTTTGTGAAAGGGGATGCTTTCCAGAGAGGAGAAGCTATCGGGCAACTGTCTTCCGACCTGCTCCACCATCAAGAGAAAGTGTTCGTGGATCAGATTCGTGAGATTGTTCCTTCAGACAGTTATCTGAAATTCCTCCGGTTCTTCATTGTATTATTCAACCGTAATCTGGGTGAGAACGTCCTCGAAGAATACCGCGACGAGATCTACGGAATCTCGCTATCATGTACGCATGAATACGACTTCATCGGCACTCCTTACGAACGCCAGTTGAATTACCATTCGGCACACGACCTGGGACATGCCATGCAAGATTATATGTTAGTGGGATGCAGTTCGTTCGCCACTTGGGGAACACAAAGTGCAGATTCATCCCTGCTGATCGGACGTAACTTCGATTTCTATGTAGGAGATGCCTTCGCAGAGAACAAGCAGGTGGCTTTTTATGTACCGGAGCAAGGATACAGGTTTGCTTCCGTCGGATGGCCCGGTATGATAGGAGTGTTATCCGGCATGAACGAGACAGGTCTTACCGTGACAATTAATGCTGCCAAATCTGCTGTCCCCACAGGTTCCGCCACCCCCATTTCCATCCTGACCAGAGAGATTCTGCAATATGCAGCCACTATTGATGAAGCCTTTGCCATCGCCAAAAAACGGGAAACATTCGTCTCCGAATCCATATTGATAGGTTCTGCCAAAGATGGCAAAGCCGCGATTATCGAGAAATCTCCGGAGAAAACTGTGCTTTTCACCGGAAAAGAAGCCAATCGGCTCATCTGCACCAACCATTACCAATCGGAAGAATTCAGCAAGGACGAACGAAACATGGAAAATATCCGCACTTCCGACAGCCCATACCGTTTTGCACGATTAACGGAACTCATTAATGAGGATCTTCCGATCGATGTCTCCAAAGCCGCCTCTATCCTGCGTGACCACAAAGGCCTGCAAAACACAGACCTGGGACTGGCCAACGAAATGGCCATCAATCAGTTTATTGCCCATCATTCCGTCATCTTCCAACCGGAGAAACGGCTGATGTGGGTATCGACCTCTCCCTGGCAATGTGGGAAATACGTAGCCTATGACCTGAATAAGATATTCAAAGACACGATTGATTGGCAACACGAAATATACAGTTCCGACCTGACCATTCCGGAAGATAAATTCATCGACACACCGGAGTTCCAGCATCTTCTCACGTATAAGAAACTGACTCCGCTTTTATTGAAGAAAATCAGAAAAAAGGAACAGATAGAGGAATCTGTTTTAAAAACATACCAAGCCTCCAATCCTTCCCTATACTATGTATATGAAGTAATAGGAGATTACTACGAGGCCATGCAGCAATCTAAACAGGCCATTGCATACTGGCAACAGGCATTGAAGAAATCCATTCCCAAGTTGCAAGAGAAAGAACGTATCCAACAGAAAATTCAAAAACAATCCAAAGATGGAAAAGAATCCTGAAATTCAGTTCCGCTCACCGGAAGATATCAAAAGCTATCAGGAAGAACAGTTAGCCAAAGTGTTAGCCTACCTGCAAGCACATTCCAAGTTCTATCAACAGATGTTTGCCGAACATCACATTGATATCAATCAAATAAAGACGATTGAAGACTTGCAACAGATCCCCGTCACTACCAAGACGGACCTGCAACTCCATAACGATGATTTCATCTGCGTAGACAAAGAGGAAATTATCGACTATGTGACGACTTCGGGCACATTGGGAGATCCGGTCACTTTCGTTCTCACCTCTGAAGACCTGGACCGTCTTTCTTACAACGAATACTTATCTTTCACCACCACCGGATGCACCAAGCAAGATATTCTTCAATTGATGACTACCATCGACCGCCGTTTCATGGCAGGCTTGGCATATTATATGGGAGCCCGCGAACTGGGTATGGGAGTGATCCGTGTAGGCAACGGCATCCCGGAACTGCAATGGGACACAATTCGACGGATACATCCGACTTGTGGAATGGTAGTCCCCTCTTTCCTTATCAAACTGATAGAGTTTGCCGAAAAGAATCATATCAACCATAATACCTGTTCCATGCAGAAGTGCATCTGTATCGGAGAAGCATTGCGCAATCAGGAATTCCAGTTGAATACGCTCGGACAGAAAATACACGATAAATGGCCTGCCTTGCAGTTGTATTCCACTTATGCCTCCACCGAAATGCAGTCGTCCTTTACCGAGTGTAATGAATTCCACGGAGGGCATTTGCAACCGGAACTTATCATTGTAGAGTTTCTGGATGATAACAATCGTCCTGTGGAAGAGGGAGAAGCAGGGGAAGTGACGATCACGACGCTCGGAGTCAAAGGTATGCCGTTGCTCCGTTTCAAAACAGGTGATATTTGTTACCACCACACCGATCCCTGTGGTTGCGGGAGAAATACCATCCGCCTAAGCTCCATCCTCGGCCGGAAAGGACAAATGATTAAATACAAAGGAACGACGTTGTATCCGCCTGCATTATTCGACATTCTGGATAATATACCTTCGGTAAAAAACTATATCATTGAAGTTTATACCAATGAATTGGGAACGGATGAGATTCTGATTCGTATCGGAAGCGAGAACCGTAGCGAAGCCTTTGCCAAAGAGATTAAAGATCTGTTCCGTTCGAAAGTCAGAGTGGCGCCAAGCATCAATTTTGAATCGGCAGAGTACATTGCCAAGATACAAATGCCTCCAATGAGTCGAAAAACGATAAAATTCATTGATTTACGATAATTATTTTCTACTTTTGGAAGTTAGTAACCAACTATATCACTTTAACATTAACGTATATGAAAAAACTTATTCTATTCTTATTCTTGAGCACGAGCCTGTTCTGTTTCGGACAAGGCAAGAGTGCATTGAAAGACATTCAGTCTATTAAGTTCTATGGGGTAGACTACTCCCAAGTAAAAATTTTCGGTGCAGATGAATCACCGGCACAATTCAAAGATGCTTTCAGACGTATCAATGAACTGTTCATCACAGAAGCTAAGAAGTATAACGTAGGAAAACAATTGAAAAAAGAAGTGACAGAGATTTCACTGGATGCCGTTAATCAGGTGAACGAAAACATCGACCTGACCGAGCTAATGACTGCTAAAAGAGAATATACTCTTAGTAAAGAGCAAATCAAAGCAGCCATCAACGCATTGCCTATCCAGAAAACACCCGGAGTAGGTATGGTGTTTATCGCACAGTTCCTGGACAAATCAAACAATAGAGGTACGTATGAAGTCGTATTCTTCAATACCGAAACAAAGGAAATCATTGAAGAATGGATTACCGACGGCAAGGCACGTGGTTTCGGATTGCGCAACTATTGGGCAGGCTCTATCTATAGCGCACTCAAGAAACTATAAACAATAAAAATACAAGTATGAGAAAACTACTATTAGTACTGACCTTATTATTAAGTATCAGTACGTATGTCGCAGCACAGAATTACACAGAAGTAGTGTATTTAAAGAATGGCAGCATTATTAAAGGAGTAATCATTGAACAAGTGCCCAATGTCTCTTTAAAAATCAAAACAGGTGATGGCAGCCTCATCATCTGTCAGATGAGTGATGTGACTAAAATCACAAAAGAAGAGCGGTACACAAGAGATTATCGTAAGGATACCAACGACCGCAAAGCCGCAAGAAATACATTAAAAGGCTATAAGGGTTTCGTAGACTTTGCATATATTGGCGATGTGAGCGACTACAATGCCTCTAAAATTGAATTATCAACCACACATGGTTATCAATTCAACAATTATTTCTTTGTAGGTGGTGGCGTTGCTTTCAACTACTATACCGATGCAGTTCTTTATGCAGCCCCCATCTATGCTAACTTCAGAGCTAACTTCATCAACAAAAAAGTGACTCCGTTCGCCGACGTAAAAGCCGGATATGCTGTAGGAGACATAGAAGGAGCGTATGCTTCAATAGGAGTAGGAGTACGTTTCTCTTTAAAAGGGAAAAAGGCCTTGAATTTAGCTTTGATGTATAACTTCCAAGATTATGACGCCACAACAGATTATAGTTGCAGCTATGGAGGGCATTATTATCATAACAGTTGGAATGATACATGGGAGTTACATGGAGTAGGAGCTAGATTCGGATTTGAATTCTAAGCCTGTTTGCAATACAGATAAATTTCTTACCCTACTATTGCTTTTCACTAATTAATTTTGTATCTTTAGTAATTTTCATCCTTTTGAGGATAGCTAGTCACCTTATAGAATGATAAATGTCACCCTATAAGGTGACATTCGTCTTTTTATAAAGTGCCCATTGTCCCGTTACAACAGGACAACCACCCGACTGCATAAAAAGTCACTAGTTTCTGCACTGAAAAGTCTTAATCTATGCACTGAAAGACCTTAAATACAATGAAGAATAATGGAAACGTTATTGATGCGTTATATAAAGAATATTAGGAACTTTCCGTTCTCCGGCATGGTCAAACCGCCCATTGTCACAAGGATAATTAACGACTCCATTATCCGATGCACCGGACAACCAAAGAGTAGTAGATCCACCTCCATCCAAATTTAATGCATCCTCACCTCCTAAAACCCGGATCAGATGTGCCAATTCCGGAATATTCACTCCTCCTGCTTGTTCAGGAAAACGCCCGTCTACCGTTATCAACAGGACTTTTCCATCCTTAGTAGTAGCAACAGCACTACGAGGGTGCTTCGTCCGGATAAAATTCGGTTCACACGAGTTCCAATCACAAACCTGTCCGTCTTTCAACATTAACGGACCGGAAGCTAGTATCGTACCTGCTTTGCCTTTATAATTCTTTTCTATCTGTTTGCTCCAAGGGATTAACTTTATCTTCCCTTTGCGCACATTAATAGCTCCTGTAACACGCAGTTTAAACTCACTCTGCATCGTTGTATCAATAATCTGGCGATCCGCCTTCAGGAAGCAGACCGAGTTTCCCCGTTTCATGTCAAAATAGGAGCCATTAATGGCTGCAATGGCGTTATATTCAGAAGCAATCTTACTTGTTTCTTTCATTTTATCCGAAACGGCAACACCGACTTTCAAACCTGCAACAGGATCAATTTCTATCAGGCTGATAGATTGGGGACCTTGATATAATTGAGGGATAGAAGCATACTTATATACAATTCCTTTTTGAAAATTTTCTATCTTCCAACAAGCAGATACAATTGCCAATGAATCCGCTACTGTCTGCCCTTTTACCATTTCAATGGAGCATACAGCCAGGATAACGACGATTAACAAGTTTTTCTTCATAAACTAACGAATAAATGTGTTAAGTATAATATATATTAGTCTTAATGACCAGTAATGTCCGTATTATAATCTTCCCGATTATATTGCCATAACAGAATAGGATATCCTTTCGCATTTACCTTGTAATACCATGAGTTTCCCCATCCTGCATCAAGGTAGTTCTGCATATTCGATAAGAACTCCTTCGACTTAGTTTCCCCATCGTGAGGTTGCTTCACACCGACTAATTCACCGGAAAATTCGGTTTTAGGTACTCCGGCATTCAAAATCTTCATATCGTCTGTTGCCCAACAATCAACAACCGTCATATTAGCTGCTCCCATGAAGGCGGCAATACGCCCCAAATTTACACCATTTTTCTTATTTTCCACTAATTTATTCAAAGCAACGCATCTTTTAGGTGCAGTATCAAAATAAGCTCCGATACCTGCTGCTCCGGAATTCATTGAAATAACTTCACCTGCCGCATAGCAATTCTCCAATATACCACCAGCCCAGACAATACCTACTATCCCCCCGGCACGTGAATTTCCTGTTTCATTCTTCGCTGTAACCGTAGCAGTAGAATAACAATTCTTAATGGATGAATACACAGAGCCGCTCGGTTTACCGATATTACCAGAAATACCGCCAATTATATCAAATCCCGATACCTTTCCGCTCGTATAACAATTTTCTACACTTCCGGTAAATACGTCCGAAGTCGGGATTTTTATCCCTACATAACCGGCTAATATTCCGCCTCCATTTTGTGCCACAATATCTGCATCCACAATTCCCAAATTCTTGCAGACTCCACATAACACCCCGAACAAGCTGGCATAGTTACCTTGCGATTTCAAGCCTTTTATAACATGCCCGTTTCCGTCAAAATGGACGAATCTGTCATAAGGCTCACTCACATTCAAAGCCTGCCAATCAATCCCTGACATATTCACATCGGCCTCCATTCTGAAATAAACCATTCCTTTAGAATAATTGACCTTATGCATATCCTGCATATGTCTCGCCGTTTTTATAATATAAGGATTATCCTCCGAACCGTCACCAGAGTCAAACAACTGCCCGTTGCTATGCTTCTTTACCAAGATGAAAGTCCTGACACTGCGTTGTCCGTAATGATCGAACTTTTTATTATCACACGGATAGTTGACTACATCTGTGACTGAAAGATTACTGTCGCGTATATACATCGTTGTAGACCCTCCCCCGTCTACGTTCAAGGCATGCTGTGGTTTAAAATACTGGTTTATAAAGGAGGTAAGCTCTTTGGCAGTCATTCCTGCCGCCAAATCCGCACGACCGTCCACTGTTACCAACAAAAGCTTATTCTGTTCTGTCAAAGCCACAGCGGTACGGGGATGACGTACTCCCTGATGTCTTCGGTAATCCTCTCCATCCAAGGAATTCAGGTTGATTCCGGTTATATCTCCAATAAATGTTTCCCCTACCGGTTGATAATCATCTATCAAGACTGGTGCTCCCGAGAATATGTTAGGCATTGAATTATAGGAATATGATTCCTTTGTTCCATATCCAATTTCAACCTTATAGCCGTCATAAGCTATGGCCCCTTCATGTTTCCAATATCTTAAATGCCCTTCGGGAAGAGTGATCGGTGAAATTATTGAGCCATTGACTTTTACGAAAGAGGCTTCAAGTTCATACGTACCATTAATTCCGGCTACCGCATCATGTTTCAGAGCAACGCTTGACAAAGAATCGAGTTGAGGAGCCGAAACAAACTCCAATTCGTAATCAGGACTCGACAGGTCGATTTCAAGCACATTTACTTGTTGTTGGGCATTGAAAGCCCCTTTATTATAGGAGTACCATATAAAACTCTTTCCGTCAATAGAATCTATTTTCCAGCCATCTTTGTCCTTCAATGTCGGTTCTTCAACCGGGATAGGAGGAGGAGTATAATTCTGTCCCTTTCCTATCATATCGCTGAAATCTTCATTGTCCAGTTGGCTGGAGCAGCTGATAGCTATTATAAAAAGCGTAGAAACTAGTAATATCATTATTCTATATTCTTTCATGACCGATCAAATTAAAAGTTTAAATTATCATTCCATCCCGGATTCTGTGTCAGAGCTCCATTTGTCAAAATACGGTCCTGCCTTGGAATCGGGTATAAATAGTCCCGTTCTTCATTCCACTGGCGAGGAACATCTTTATAGCAAATCACATTCCCGGATTCTCCTTCTGTCAGTTCTACCGTAACTCCAATCTCCAGATATTCAAGCGCATTGACACCACCAGGCTTTGCTCCTTTATACAGACAGACATCAATAGTCCCGTCATGATTCAGGTCATAATTACCCGGACCGGGGAAATACATTCCCAAAAACTCATCATCCATACAACTCCCCGCTTTCCAACGCATTAAATCATAATAACGGAAGCCTTCCATTAACAATTCTATGACTCTTTCACGACGGATTTCCAGTATGACTCCTTTATTCGTTTCAGAGACATTAGGATAGACATTCAGCAGATAAGGATCGGGGTCCGTATTAGCGTCACTCATATTCAGGTTCGGCATTCCTACCCTATCCCTTATTAATTTAATCGTCCTGTCAATATCATTCTGTTCCAACGTTCCCCTTTCCGCTTTGGCTTCCACATAATTCAAAAAAACCTCCGCCGTCCTGAAAATAGGAAAATCATTCTCAGACGTGTCACCTACATCATATTTGGTGGCACCCGAATATTTAATTAAATGATACCCAGTCATTGCCGAAGAGAAATTAGGACCCGACTGTTTCGTTTCTCCCGGACGTATATATCCGGGAGTACGGATGGTCTGTGCCAAACGAGGATCTCTGTTCTGACATTCATCAAAAAATACCTTAGTGGCATATCCTTGCATGTCCGTAAAACGAGAACCGTTCTTATTCAAATACATATTTACAATCTTTTTCGATAATCCGGGTCTGCCTTTCGAAGCTGTATTTTCAAAACCTTGCACGTCGTGACGGATATTCAGTGTCCCATTATAGTCTCTAGCCAAAACAATTTCCTGCTGAATGGCATTCAAGGAAGAAAAAAGAGTCTGATAAGGAGTACTGCCTGTTTTATACAAGCTATATCCACTATTCTTCATAAAGTCATCGGAAGCAGTAATGCACGCATCCAAATATTTTTCGTAGTCTGCTATCCCATGATACTTACGGAAAGTGCCTTCAAACAAACAAACTCTTGACTTCAGTGCCAATGCAGCCCATTTACTGACTCTGTAAAGTTCTTTTTCTTTGGATAAAGTAGTAATAGCAAAATCCAAATCTTCAATGATTTTCTGCATCACAAACTCTCTGGAATCCCGGGGTTTATACAACAGTTCAGCATCAGATGAATCCAGTACTTTATCATACCAGGGGACATCTCCAAATCGCTGTACTTTCTTAAAGTAAAAATAAGCCCTGAAAAAACGGGTGATTGCATCGTACTTATTACGTACATCTTGATCTTCACAATTATGAGAATTCTCTAACAAGAAATTAAGACTTCTCAATGCCTCCCAATTCCATCCTCCACCCGTCGATGGAATGATCCGTTGCCCAGTTACCTCATCATCCAACGGAGAAACAATCAATACATCTGCATTATCTTTATAAATATCTGCTGCAGTAGGCAGTATATTATAGTAAAACTGATTACTATACAGTTGAAGTTCGTTTTCATTCTTGAAATAGGTGGTTGGAGACAAACTGTCTTCAGGATAAAGGTCCAGTTTATCACACGATATAAAAAGAATGGTAAACAACCACATAAATATGATACTAAACTTGGTTTTCATATATAGATATATTAGTTATTATCAGAATGTAATATCAATACCAAAAGAATAGGTCTTTGAGAACGGATAAGAGAGTGCATTAGTCTTACCTGTTTTCCAATTTGTTCCGGCAGCAGCCGCTTCCGGATCAATATAATCCGTATCCAGCCTGTCTAATGTGAGCAGATTCTCACCACTGAAATAGAGACGGGCTTTCTGTACATGTATCTTTGATAACCATTTAACAGGTAACGTATATCCTACGGTCAGGTTTTTCAGTCGGCAATAGGCAAGACTTTGCAAGTATCTGTTATTAACCGATGACAAGGAACGGCCATCAGTCCATGCGATATATCCTCTGGGACGGGGGAAATAAGCATCAGGATTGTCTACGCTCCATACGTCTGCCAGAAAATCCTTCGGAATGAAACTTGGTGCTGGTGAACTATACGGTCCCCAAAAGGCAAATGCATCACTGGATGGGTACCAGTCTTGTTTCCCCACTCCCTGAAAGAACACGGAAAAGTCAATGCCATTCCATTCTGCATTAAGTCTGATGCTGTACGTATAGCGCGGAAGAGAATTACCTATAATCCGTTGGTCCTTAATATCATTAGCACTGACAGTTTGTTCGATCTTATTATTGCCATCAAGATCGAGATATTTCATGTCTCCAGCATGCAGTCCTCTATCGACAACGGCATTATTGATGATATAGTTTACGACACTCTGGTCTACTCCATAATTAGCTGCCTCTTCATCTGTCGCAAAATAGCCATCAACCATATACCCCCATATATCTCCCAGTCTCTGACCGACATAAGGAGAGCTGATTTCTTTATTAGGGTTATCATATTTCGTAATCTTGGAGACATTATCCCCGATTCCAAACGAAACACCATAGTTAAAAGGTTTGTCCATCACATTAAAACGGTCATTCCAGGCAACGACCAATTCCCAACCTTTGGTCCTTAAGTCAGCAGCATTCATATTAGGAGATTTTGCGCCATAGACAGACGGTAATGCTTTGCCGGGCATTAGCATGTCTTTTGTATCCCTTATATAAGCATCTGCCGAAATATTCAATCTATTATTGAAGATACCGATATCAAGACCAATATTTTTAGTAACTACGGTTTCCCATGTCAAGTCGGAAGCATTAGGAGCGGTTTCATAGGCATACGAGGCTTTTTCTTTATCACCAAACGAATAATTAAGAACTTTTCCTGTTTCTATTTGCTGCAGATAATCATAATAACCAACTTGCTGATTGCCCAAAGTTCCATAAGACAGTCGTAACTTTAGGTTATCTACTGTATTTTTCAATGCTCCATAAAAAGGCTCTTCGCTAATGCGCCATCCGGCGGAGAACGATGGGAAGAAGCCGTACCGATGGCCTTTTTTAAACCGGGAACTGCCATCGTATCTTCCGCTCGCCTCAAACAGGTATCTTCCTTTATAATCATAGTTTGCCCTATAAAAGACACCAAATAAAGCATATTTATTCTTTCCTCCGGTGACTACTGTATTTTCTCCCTTAGCCAGATTAAAGTCATTCAATTCATCAGATAACAGTCCATCTTTGCTCACAGTCAGATCTTCATAAGATTTTGTCTCATAGTTGATACCGCCTGTCAGTTTCACATTATGAGAGCCGGCAAACAAGTTACCATAAGTTCCGTAAGCATTATATGCATAATACAGATTTTTTGTATTCAACACAGTCAGTTTATTCCCTCCGCTTGTACTCTCGGGCATGGTAATCGTAACACCCGGTACCTTGGAGTATTGCATGTCTACACTTCTATTGGTACATTTCTTGTCATATTTCGAATATGTGTAATTCCCTATGATTTCAACATGTTTTACCGGATTTATAACTACTTCAAATGTGGTCATAAACTCGTCTATCTCATCTTTATTATTATGTTTCTTATTAGATAATGCAACAGTGGTACCCGCCAAAGTATAGTTCATGATATTAGTTTCATACACCAGTGTACCATCAGGATGTACAGGCACTAATATAGGCAAGGCACGATAGCTTGCATTCTTAAATATTGTATTCACTCCACCAAGTCCCGGATAGGAGTAATTCGATTTGAAATAAGAGGTATTATTACTGACGGATAACCATGGAGTCACTTTGGCTTCCAGCCTTGATTTGAAGTTATAGCGTTCATACTTGTCCGGTTGTATTTTAAGAACTCCTTTCTGATTATAATATCCTCCGGAAAGCCTGAACTTCAAATGTTCACTTCCACCGGAAATGCTTACATTATGTTCATGCGTCGGACGTTTATGGTCATATAAATAATTATACCAATCAAAATTCCCATAGTATTTATACTGTCCGTTTTCAGTTACTACCCAGGGCCGTTCGGGTTGTTCCGTCTTATCATTTCTCCTGATCCACAACTCATGATAATCCTTTTCCGTATATGTGAGCAATGGTGTCCCTTGCCAGGTAGAGAAAAACATATCACTAATACCGGCCGCATAATATCCACGGGTTTCATAATCTGTCGACGTAGTTACATCACTAAAGCTATATCGTCCGTTATAATTAAGAGTGACTTTGCCTTTTTCTCCCGTTTTTGTAGTTACCAGAATAACTCCATAGGCGGCACGTGCTCCATAAATTGCCGCAGACGACGCATCTTTTAAGACCGAAACAGAGGCGACATCATTCGGATTGACACGATTCACATCTCCCTCCACTCCATCAATAAGGACCAACGGTTTGGCAGAACCACTAATGGAATTCACACCTCTGATATTAAACGAACCTCCATCTCCTGCACGACCGGAAGAAAAAGAGACAGTCATGTTAGGAACTGCTCCTTGCAGTAATTGAGACATAGTCGAAGCAGAACGCCCTGCCAATTGATCCCCCTCTACCACAGACACGGCACCTGTCAAATTGACTTTCTTCTGTGTTCCATAACCTACAACCACCACTTCTTCCAAAGATCTGGAGTCTTCTTGCATGGTTATATTGATAACCGAATTATTCTTGACGGGAGATTCAACGCTCTTATAACCTAAAAATGAGAAAACCAATATACTATTGTCCGGAACCTCGATAGTATATCTTCCATCCATATCGGTGATGGCTCCTATTTTCTCACCTTTAACAGCCACATTACAACCAACAATAGCCTCTCCCAAATCATCTTTCACAGTTCCTGTTATCTTCCGACCGAGAGTTACGTTTTTCATTTTCTCCATACTTTTCACCAGAATAATATGGTTGCCTTCCATCGTATACGAGAAACCTGTTCCTTGCAAAACTCTATTAAGAATTTCGGCAACCGTGGTTTCCCGAGTAGATACTGCTATTTGTTTGTCCAAAGCAATCTCATGCTCATTATAGATAAACAAATAGTCTGTTTGTTTTTCAATCTGCCTGATGATTTCGGCGAATGTTGCGGTTCCTTTATTCATCGTAACTTTTTGATTCTGAGAATAGCCATCCAGGGCATACGTCTCAGAAATAATGAATAACAGGAAAAAGACAGTTAACCTCATAATTCTTAAAATTTGAGTAGAGTGTGTTTTTCTATGGACAATACGTCCACACCAAAGATTATTTTTCATATCTTTGCCTAGAGTTATTAAGTTAATACATAAAGATTTGGAATGAAAGTCGAGTCTTTTTTATTGACTTCTCACATATCGGTAAATGTTGCAGCATTTACCGATATTTTCGTTTTAAACAGACAGGTGCTCTTGTTCTCATGTTTTTCATTTTAGGATTCATACTTCTTTATCAATAGATGATAATCTGATTCTTCTCATCATCCTGCATATAGTTAAATTTAACGTACTTCTGCAATACCTTCATCACGTGTTCAATACCTTCTTTCTGCCGGAACTTACCTGTACACGGACGGGAAGCTATCTCTTGATTATTGTTGATAATCTTCACTTCATAATATTGCTCCAATTTCTTGAATACCGTTTCCAAAGGTTCATTCTTAAAGGAATAGATTCCCATCCGCCAGAGGAAATCGTTGTCCGAAGTGAATGCCTCTTTATAAAGTTTACCGTCTCTCGCTTCTACTTTCTCATACGGTTTCAGCACTATTTCGTTTTGCGTATCCGGCTGGTAGACGGTTACTTTTCCTTCTATCAGAGACGTTTCAAACATATCGGAATTCGGATAGGCGGACACATTGAAAGTGGTTCCCAATACCCGGATATCATATTTCTGCGTTTCAACAATGAAAGGGTGTTTCTCGTCGTGCGCCACTTCAAAGTATCCTTCTCCTTCTAAAGCCACTTTTCTGTTTTTAGAGTGGAAGCCGTTCGCGGGGTATTTCAATGTGGAGTTGGAGTTCAACCAAACTGTTGTCCCGTCAGCCAATATCAGATTGGCACGCTGTCCTGCTGGAACGGTCACAGTCTGCATGTCGGTAGAATGCTCCAACCGATAGCCCTGATATTCCTTATGGATGATGAAAGCGAGCATGGCAACTACCGCGGCTATCTTCATCGACGTCCAGAGATACCGCATTACAGGCTTCTTCTTTTCCGTATTCTTCGTATTCTGTCCGTCAACGTTTCCGTTCCAAAGGGTTGCGTTATAAATGCGATGTAACTGCATCAGTTGTTCACGATGTTCTTCGCTCTCTTTCATCCAGCGTATCACTTCCTTCTTTTCTTCGGGAAGTACGTCACCGGCAATATATTTATTAAGTAGTTTTATGTCCATATAACGTTCTATTATACAAAGCATTTATCCGCCTTGTACATAATAGACACACCAGGAAAGAAGTTCACTAGTTGAAAAGATGAAAAAGTGAGTTATTCTTCAATCAACAGGTTATTAATAGACTGGGAATAAAGCAGTACTTTATTAAATGAAGAAGAGATAAAGATAATCTTTCAGATTAACACGTAAGGCTTTCAACGCCTTACCTATATGATAATCGACACCTTTGACGCTGATATTCAACGTATCGGCTATTTCTTTTATAGATTTGTTCTCATAGCGGCTCATTCTAAAAACATTCCGGGTTTGCAGCGGCAATGTATCCAATGTCCGGTTGACAATCCTGTTAATCTCTTCCGAGAAAATATCCGTCGGATTGCAGGCGTCCAAAGAAGAGATGCGGAAATCGAGCTCATAGAGTTCGTCATTCAGGATATTCTCACGAGCTTCCATCCGCAGGTGTTCGTTTCGCAGATGATTCAACGATTGGTTCTTTACTACGGTCATCAAGAAAGCACGGATATTATCCACTTCTTCCGTTTTCATCGTAGTCCATAAGGTAATCATCGCTTCGGAAGCTATATCTTTCGACAGCATTTCATCATGGAGATAGGATTTGGCGAATAGAAAGCAACGTTGATAATACTCTGAATAGATATTATCAAATGTCATATTGAAGTCTGTGACGTTACCCGGCTTTCTCATTTATCAGATTCTTATTGGTGGAGCAAAGATAAACCAAAAAAGTTATCTTCCAAAAATCAACTATAAAAACTAAAAGACACCCCATATCAAACTTCCGGTTTTCCACTGCCCTTGAAATATTTTCGTCTTATCTACTATACACTTCCGCTTTTTTTCGTACTTTTACCCCTTGTTGGGAAGAAGTGCCTTTCCAACCCTTGAGAACAGAAAAAGAAAAAACAATATATAAAATGAATCACAAATGGAATTATCGACCCATTACACCCGAACAGACAGAGACAAGCCAGACATTGGCCCAGGAATTAGGGATTAGCCCGATTCTTGGACAACTTTTGGTACAGCGGGGAATTACGAAGGCAGCAGACGCCAAGAAGTTTTTCCGCCCGCAGTTGCCCGACCTGCACGATCCGTTCCTGATGAAGGACATGGATATTGCAGTAGAACGTCTGAACAGGGCGATGGGAAAGAAAGAACGTATTCTAATTTATGGAGATTATGACGTAGACGGTACTACTGCTGTGGCATTGGTCTACAAGTTTATTCAACAGTTCTATTCGAACCTTGATTACTACATACCCGACCGATACAACGAAGGGTATGGTATTTCTAAAAAAGGAGTGGACTACGCCGCTGAAACCGGTGTGGGACTGATTATTGTACTCGATTGCGGAATAAAAGCAGTAGAGGAAATCACGTATGCCAAAGAAAAAGGGATTGACTTTATCATCTGCGACCATCACGTGCCGGATGATATTCTCCCGCCTGCCGTAGCCATTCTAAATGCCAAACGCCTGGACAACACGTACCCGTACACCCACCTTTCCGGTTGTGGAGTCGGTTTCAAGTTTATGCAGGCGTTCGCCATTAGTAACGGTATCGAATTCCATCACCTGATTCCGTTGCTCGACATCGTAGCCGTGAGTATCGCATCGGACATCGTTCCGATTATGGGTGAAAACCGTATTCTCGCCTACCACGGTCTGAAACAACTGAACAGTAACCCGAGTATCGGCATGAAGGCCATCATCGATGTATGCGGACTTTCTGAAAAAGAAATTACTGTCAGCGATATTGTGTTTAAAATCGGACCGCGCATCAATGCATCGGGACGTATTCAGAATGGGAAAGAAGCAGTAGACCTGCTGACGGAAAAAGACTTCTCGGCGGCACTTGAGAAAGCCGGACAAATCAACCAGTACAACGAAACCCGGAAAGACCTCGACAAAAGTATGACGGAGGAAGCAAACAACATCGTTGCCAATCTGGAAGGATTAGCCGACCGCCGCTCTATTGTGCTCTACAACGAAGAATGGCACAAAGGAGTGATCGGTATCGTAGCTTCCCGTCTGACGGAAGTGTATTACCGCCCTGCCGTGGTACTGACACGGACGGATGACATGGCGACAGGTTCCGCACGTTCTGTTTCCGGCTTCGACGTATATAAAGCAATCGAGCATTGCCGCGACCTGCTGGAAAACTTCGGAGGACATACATACGCCGCCGGACTATCAATGAAAGTGGAGAATGTGGATGCTTTTACCAAACGGTTCGAAGACTACGTTTCACGGCATATCCTGCCGGAACAAACCAGTGCCGTCATCGAAATTGATGCTGAAATCGACTTCAGGGATATTTCTTCCAAATTCTTCAACGACCTGAAAAAGTTTAATCCTTTCGGTCCCGACAACACGAAACCCATTTTCTGCACTCATCACGTCTATGATTATGGAACAAGCAAAGTGGTGGGACGCGACCAGGAACATATCAAGCTCGAACTGGTTGATAATAAATCGAATAATGTAATGAACGGTATTGCGTTCGGACAGAGTTCGCACGTGCGCTATATCAAAACGAAACGTTCGTTCGACATCTGTTACACCATTGAAGAAAACACGCATAAGCGTGGCGAAGTTCAACTTCAAATCGAGGATATAAAGCCGATTGAATAAGTATCAGGAGATATTAAAACAATATTGGGGATATGACTCCTTCCGCGACTTGCAGGAGGAGATCATCACCAGTATCGGCGAAGGCAAAGATACACTGGGGCTCATGCCTACCGGAGGCGGTAAGTCCATCACCTTTCAAGTGCCTGCTCTCGCCCAGGAAGGAATTTGCATTGTCATTACTCCGCTCATCGCCCTGATGAAAGACCAGGTGCAGAACCTCCGCAAACGCGGTATCAAAGCCCTTGCCGTATATTCCGGCATGACGCGGCAGGAAATTCTCACTGCACTTGAAAACTGCATCTTCGGTGATTACAAATTCCTTTATATTTCTCCGGAACGTCTGGACACGGACATATTCCGCACCAAACTGCGGTCAATGAAAGTCTCTATGATTACGGTTGACGAAAGTCACTGTATCTCACAATGGGGATATGACTTCCGCCCCGCTTACCTGAAAATTGCCGAGATACGGGCGCTGTTACCGGGAATTCCGGTACTGGCACTGACCGCCACCGCCACTCCGGAAGTGGTGAAAGATATTCAAGCCCGCTTGGATTTCCGTGAAGAGAATGTTTTCCGCATGAGTTTCGAGCGGAAAAACTTGGCGTATATGGTACGGCAAACAGATAACAAGACTCAAGAACTGTTGCATATCTTACGAAAGGTACCGGGCAGCGCCATTATCTATGTCCGCAACAGACGACGGACCAAAGAAATCACCGAATTACTGGTAAATGAAGATATCACCGCCGACTTTTATCACGCCGGACTGGATAATGCCGTAAAGGACCTCCGTCAAAAACGTTGGCAAAGCGGAGAAGTTCGCGTGATGGTAGCTACCAATGCCTTTGGCATGGGGATCGATAAGCCCGATGTGCGTATCGTATTACATCTTGACCTCCCCGATTCTCTCGAGGCCTACTTCCAGGAAGCCGGACGTGCAGGAAGAGACGGTGAAAAAGCGTATGCCGTAATCTTATATACTAAAACGGACAGAACAACGTTACACAGGCGTGTAGTGGATACTTTTCCCGATAAAGAATATATCCTCAATGTGTACGAGCATCTGCAATATTACTATCAGATGGCAATGGGCGACGGTTTCCAATGTGTACGTGAATTTAACCTGGAAGAGTTTTGCCGGAAGTTCAAATACTTCCCGGTTCCGGTAGACAGTGCGCTGAAGATACTGACTCAAGCCGGTTATCTGGAATATACGGACGAACAGGACAACGCCTCACGCATCCTTTTTACGATTCGCCGGGACGAACTGTACAAACTGCGGGAAATGGGAACGGAAGCGGAAGCTCTGATACAGATGATTCTCCGTTCGTACACCGGAGTGTTTACCGATTATGCCTATATCAGCGAAGCCACCCTGTCCGTACGTACCGGACTGACCCGTGAACAGATTTATAACATATTGGTCACGCTTACCAAACGTCGCATCGTGGATTATATTCCGCACAAAAAGACTCCTTATATTATATATACGCGCGAACGGCAGGAACTTCGTTTTGTGCACATCCCCCCTGCTGTCTACGAAGAGCGTAAAGCCCGGTATGAAGCTCGCATCAAGGCGATGGAAGAATATGTCATTTCGGAGAATGTGTGCCGAAGCCGGATGCTGCTCCGCTACTTCGGAGAGAAAAACGAGCATAACTGCGGACAATGTGATGTTTGCCTTAGTCACCGTGCAACAGATACGCTGACCGGGGAGTCTCTTGAAGAACTGAAAAAGAAAATAGCAGAATTACTTGCCCAAAAACCGCATACGCCGGCAGAAATAGCCGAGAAAATAGAAGCGGAGAAAGAGAGAGTCAGTGAAGTCATCCAATATTTATTGGAGGAAGGTGAATGGAAGATGCAGGATGGAATGATACATATTTCAAAATAAGTTACTACCTTTGCAAGGTAACTCAAAAATAACACAGTCATGCCGAACTTTTTTAAATCTTTCTTCTCCGGTAAGTCGGAAACTCCGGAAAGTGAAAAACAGAAAAACGATCAGAAAAATTTCGAGATTTTTAAATACGACGGTTTACGTGCGCAACGCATGGGACGTCCGGATTATGCAGTAAAATGTTTTACAGAAGCTCTTGCCATTCAGGAAGAGTTTGAAACAATGGGCTATCTTAGCCAACTCTACATTCAGATGGGAGAAACGGCAAAAGCCCGCGAACTGTTGGAAAAAATGGCTGCCATGGAACCTCATCTCACGAGTACTTTCCTGACACTGGCAAATGTATGCTTTATCCAGGAAGATTATCAGGCCATGGAAGAGGCTGCCAATAAAGCAATTGCCATTGAGGAAGGAAATGCCGTAGCTCATTATCTGCTAGGAAAAGCCCGTAAGGGACAAAACGACGACCTAATGACCATTGCCCATCTCACCAAAGCGATCACTTTGAAAGACGATTTCATCGAAGCCCGCCTGCTACGTGCAGAAGCTTTGCTGAACCTGAAACAGTATAAAGAAATGATGGAGGATATAGACGCTGTACTTGCTCAAAATCCGGAGGAAGAAACTGCCATGCTCCTGCGTGGAAAAGTGAAAGAATCCAACGGTCAGGGCGAAGAAGCGGAAGAGGATTACAAACTGGTGACGGAAATAAACCCGTTCAACGAACAGGCTTACCTTTATTTAGGACAACTTTATATCAATCAGAAGAAGCTGACGGAAGCCATCGGACTGTTTGATGAAGCCATCGAACTGAATCCGAACTTTGCAGAGGCCTACAAAGAACGCGGACGTGCTAAATTGCTGAATGGTGATAAGGATGGTTCTGTAGAGGACATGAAGAAGTCTTTGGAACTGAATCCGAAGGAGGAAGCTGGTCTGAATGGGGAATTCAAGAATCTGGGACCAAAGTCTGAAGCGCTACCGGGAATCTTTTAAAATAAGACCGAAAGCCTATCATTATATAGTGTAGGAACTATCAGAAACGACGGATTGATATCAGCTTGATAAGCTGAAAGTCTTCCATTATATAGTGTAGAAACTATCAGGACGGATTGACATCAACATTGATAAGGCTGAAAGCCTTCCATTATATAGCGTAGAAACTATCAGGACGGATTGATATCAGCTTGATAAGGCTGAAAGTACGTATTTATAAAACCCAAATACAAGCCCTGAAAGGGCGGAACATGAACTAACTATATGCCACAATCCCTATCAAAGAACTATATTCATCTGACTTTCAGCACTAAATACAGGAAGGACAGTATAAACGAGGATAAATTATCAGAAATATCCAAATACATCTCCGGCATTCTGAAAAACATAGACTGCCCACCTATCATAGTAGGCGGATTTACCAATCATATACATATCTTATGTATTCTCAACAAAAACATCGCATTATCCAAAATGGTAGAAGAAGTAAAACGTAGTTCGTCAAAATGGATAAAAAGTTTAGGACCCTCATATCATGATTTCTCCTGGCAAGAAGGATATGGAGCTTTCTCAGTCAGTCAATCAAAAGTTGAGACTGTAACTCGATATATTCTGGGACAAAAAGAGCATCACAAAAAAATGACCTTCCAAGATGAACTGAAAATGTTTCTAAAAGAATATCAGGTTGAATATAATGAAGAGTTTATATAGAATCATACTATGAAAGACGTAAACGTCCAAGTAGTCCCGCCCTTTCAGGGCTTATGTTAGGTGTATGCTTTTACGTAGGGCGATGCCCTACGCTATATAATAGAAGGCTTTCAGCCTTAATGAAAGAAAAGGCTACACGCAAACCAGAGAAAGACGACATGTAAAGCTCAAAACAGAATGACCTTTTCATTTGTTTTTGATGAAAAAACAAAAAAAATATCGTTTTTTGTTTGCATCTAACAGAAAATTATTACTTTTGCCCCAGAATTAGAAACCAAAGCAAAAAACAAAGATTCGAATGAAATCATTTACTTATGCATATTACTTCTTTTTTTACTTTTACTTTAGCAACAAAGTAGAGCGGGAGTTTGTATGTATCAAGTGACAGTGATGCTTAAGGACTGAATAGAGAAATCAATCATATGAATCCCGCTCCAATATGGACGCGGGATTTTTTTATATAATACATTAAAACAATGAAAAAGATAGCAATTCAAGGAACACTCGGCTCATATCATGATATCGCCGCACACAAGTACTTCGAGGGAGAAGAAATAGAGTTAATCTGTTGTGCCAACTTCGAAGACGTGTTTACTTCGATACGAAAAGACAGCCAGGTTATCGGAATGCTAGCCATCGAGAATACAATTGCGGGAAGCTTGCTGCACAACAATGAGTTGCTGCGACAAAGCGGCACACAAATCATCGGTGAATACAAACTGCGTATCTCGCACAGCTTCGTCTGTCTCCCTGATGAGAGTTGGGAAGACCTGACTGAAGTCAACTCCCACCCTATCGCCCTGATGCAATGTCGCGAATTTCTGAATCAGCACCCACAGTTGAAAGTAGTGGAAGGTGAAGATACTGCCCGCAGCGCGGAAATCATCAAGAATGAAAGTCTGAAAGGCCATGCCGCTATCTGCTCCAAAGCAGCAGCCGAACGTTACGGCATGAAAATTCTTCAGGAAGGCATTGAAACGAACAAACACAACTTCACCCGTTTTCTGGTAGTTGCCGATCCCTGGCAAGTGGACGAACTCCGCCAACATCATGTCAACGCAACCAACAAAGCGAGTATGGTATTCACTCTTCCGCACACAGAAGGTAGTCTGTCACAGGTTTTGTCTATTCTATCGTTCTATAATATCAATCTGACAAAAATCCAATCGTTGCCAATCATCGGACGGGAATGGGAATACCAATTTTACGTAGATGTAGCTTTCAACGATTATCTAAGATACAAGCAATCTATTGCCGCAATCACTCCATTAACCAAAGAACTTAAATTATTAGGCGAATATGCAGAAGGAAAGTCAAACGTATAAAATCGCTCCTGCCGACAGATTGGCAAGTGTTAGCGAATACTACTTCTCAAAGAAACTTAAAGAGGTAGCACAGATGAATGCTGAAGGAAAAGATGTCATCAGCCTCGGTATCGGAAGCCCCGATATGCCTCCTTCAAGGGAAACCATCGAAACATTGTGCAACAATGCTCATGATCCCAACGGACACGGTTATCAACCGTATGTAGGTATCCCCGAACTGCGCAAAGGTTTCGCCAATTGGTATCAACGCTGGTACGGAGTGGAACTGAATCCGAATACGGAAATACAACCATTGATCGGTTCGAAAGAAGGAATCCTCCATGTTACGCTGGCATTTGTCAATCCGGGTGAGCAGGTGTTAGTCCCGAATCCGGGATACCCCACCTATACTTCTTTAAGTAAAATACTTGGCGCGGAAGTTATCAACTATGACCTGAAAGAAGAAGACGGTTGGATGCCCGACTTTGAGGCACTGGAAAAGATGGATCTTAGTCGTGTAAAACTGATGTGGACCAACTACCCGAATATGCCGACAGGAGCCAATGCTACTCCGGAAATCTATGAGCGTCTTGTTGATTTTGCCCGCCGAAAGAATATCGTGATTGTGAACGACAATCCGTACAGCTTTATCCTAAACGATAAGCCTATCAGTATTCTAAGTGTGCCGGGAGCCAAAGACTGTTGCATCGAGTTCAACTCTATGAGCAAGAGTCACAATATGCCCGGCTGGCGTATCGGTATGTTGGCATCGAACGCAGAATTCGTGCAATGGATATTGAAAGTGAAAAGTAATATCGACAGCGGTATGTTCCGTGCCATGCAACTGGCTGCAGCAACTGCTCTTGAAGCAGAAGCAGACTGGTATGAAGGCAATAACGAAAACTATCGCAACCGTCGTCACCTCGCCGGTGAGATTATGAAAACATTGGGATGCACCTACGACGAAAAGCAAGTAGGAATGTTCCTTTGGGGAAAGATTCCCGCTTCCTGCAAGGATGTAGAGGAACTGACGGAAAAGGTGCTGCATGAAGCAAGAGTGTTTATCACTCCGGGATTTATTTTCGGCAGTAACGGAGCAAGATATATTCGTATCTCTCTTTGTTGCAAAGACAATAAACTGGCGGAAGCACTGGAAAGAATAAAAAGAATATAGGTTTCTGTTGTTCTCTCTTCAAAGAAAAAGAGAAGAAAACAGCAGCATAATAAGACAGAATAATTTCAACGAAAACAAGTTATTAAAAGAATAAAAACAAATAAGAATATGGAACTCGAATCAATTTTATTACCGGGCATTGAAGCTAAAAGACCGATTGTCATTGCCGGCCCTTGTAGCGCAGAAACTGAAGAACAAGTAATGGATACAGCCAAACAACTGGCTGCAAAAGGACAGAAAATATATCGTGCCGGCATCTGGAAACCGCGTACCAAACCGGGAGGTTTCGAAGGTATCGGCGTAGAAGGTCTTGCCTGGTTGAAAGAGGTAAAGAAAGAAACAGGAATGTATGTTTCTACGGAAGTAGCAACAGCCAAACATGTTTACGAATGTCTGAAAGCGGGAATCGATATTCTTTGGGTAGGCGCACGTACCACTGCCAATCCTTTCGCCGTACAGGAAATCGCTGATGCGCTGAAAGGTGTTGATATCCCTGTATTGGTTAAGAACCCGGTGAACCCGGATCTCGAATTATGGATCGGAGCACTGGAACGTATCAACAACGCTGGTTTGAAACGCCTGGGTGCTATCCATCGTGGTTTCAGCAGCTATGACAAGAAGATCTACCGTAATCTTCCCCAATGGCATATTCCTATCGAACTGCGCCGCCGTATCCCTAATCTTCCGATTTTCTGTGATCCGAGCCATATCGGTGGAAAACGTGAATTAGTAGCTCCGCTTTGCCAACAGGCGATGGACTTGAACTTCGACGGTCTGATCGTAGAAAGCCACTGTAACCCGGACTGCGCTTGGAGCGATGCTTCCCAACAAGTTACTCCGGACGTACTCGACTATATCCTCAATCTGTTGGTGATCCGTACTGAAACGCAATCTACCGAAAGTCTGGCACAACTCCGTAAACAAATTGACGAATGTGACGACAATATCATTCAGGAACTATCAAAAAGAATGCGCGTAGCCCGCGAAATCGGTACTTACAAAAAAGAGCATGGAATCACCGTTCTTCAAGCCGGACGTTACAATGAAATCTTGGAAAAACGTGGCGCGCAGGGCGAACAATGCGGTATGGACAGCGAGTTTATGAAGAAGATTTTCGAAGCCATCCACGAAGAATCGGTTCGTCAACAGATGGAAATTATTAATAAATAAAAAGCAGCCTCTCCACTAACCCTCTTCCAAAGAGAGGAAAGAAAGTAACCTCCTGTTCATATTGACAAGAGTAACTTTCAGTCTGTTCTCCTTAAGAGAGGGTTAGGGAAAGGATTTTTAAATAAACATTATGAGAATATTAATCCTTGGAGCCGGCAAAATGGGCTCTTTCTTTACTGATATATTAAGCTTTCAACATGAGACAGCCGTGTTTGACGTCAACCCGCACCAGTTGCGTTTTGTCTATAACACGTATCGTTTCACCACATTGGAGGAGATTAAGGACTTTGAACCGGAACTGGTTATTAACGCCGTTACAGTGAAGTACACGCTGGATGCCTTTCATAAAGTATTGCCTGTGTTACCGAAAGACTGTATCATTAGTGACATTGCCTCTGTAAAAACAGGACTGAAGAAGTTTTATGAAGAAAGCGGTTTCCGTTATGTCTCCAGCCACCCGATGTTTGGCCCTACTTTTGCTAGTCTTAGTAATCTAAGCAGCGAGAATGCCATCATCATCAGTGAAGGAGACCATCTGGGAAAAATATTCTTCAAAGATCTCTATCAGACATTGCGTTTGAACATCTTCGAATATACGTTCGACGAACACGACGAAACAGTAGCTTACTCGCTTTCTATTCCGTTCGTATCGACTTTTGTATTTGCTGCCGTCATGAAACATCAGGAAGCTCCGGGAACTACGTTCAAAAAGCACATGGCAATTGCCAAAGGCCTATTAAGCGAAGACGACTACCTGCTTCAGGAAATCCTGTTCAACCCACGCACTCCGGGACAGGTAGCCAATATCCGCACGGAGTTGAAGAATCTTCTCGAAATTATCGAGAACAAAGATGCGGAAGGAATGAAAAAGTATCTGACTAAGATTCGGGAGAAGATTAAATAATCCATCATCTATTATATAGAGAGGGAGGCAAGATTTAACGATCCTCTGCATACTTTTTTGTTTGCAGGGGATTTTTTTATGTGTACCTTTGTATCCGCAAAAACGGATTCACAGGAGAAAGAATGATAGATCAAGTTACCATAGACCGAATATTGGACGCGGCACAAATTATGGATGTCGTTTCGGATTTTGTCACCCTGCGCAAACGTGGTGTCAATTACGTCGGTTTGTGTCCGTTCCACAGTGATAAAACCCCTTCTTTTTATGTCTCTCCCGCCAAAGGATTATGCAAATGTTTTGCTTGTGGAAAAGGTGGAAACGCAGTGCATTTCATTATGGAGCACGAGCAGATGTCATATCCGGAAGCGCTGAAGTACCTTGCCAAGAAATACAATATTGAAATCAAGGAGCGGGAATTAAGCGATGAAGAGAAGTTTGTGCAAAGCGAACGCGAAAGTCTGTTTATCGTCAATAACTTTGCGCGCGATTATTTCCAAAACATACTAAAAAATCATATAGACGGGCGTAGCATCGGTATGGCTTATTTCCGCAACCGTGGCTTTCGCGACGACATTATTGAGAAATTCCAACTAGGTTACTGTACTGAAAGCCACGATGCATTCGCCAAAGAGGCAATCCAAAAAGGATATAAGAAGGAGTATCTGGTAAAAACCGGACTTTGCTACGAAACGGATGACCACCGATTGCGGGATCGTTTTTGGGGACGTGTGATTTTCCCTGTCCATACGCTTTCCGGTAAAGTGGTGGCTTTTGGCGGACGTGTACTTGCCAGTGCAACGAAAGGGGTTAAAGTAAAATACGTCAATTCACCCGAATCGGAAATCTATCATAAAAGTAACGAATTATACGGTATATATTTTGCCAAACAGGCTATTGTAAAACAAGACCGTTGTTTTTTGGTTGAAGGTTACACGGATGTAATCTCCATGCATCAATCCGGTATAGAGAATGTGGTTGCTTCTTCGGGAACAGCCCTTACACCGGGACAAATCCGTATGATTCACCGGTTCACCAACAATATGACTGTGCTTTACGATGGTGACGCAGCGGGTATCAAGGCCTCTATCCGGGGAATTGACATGTTATTGGAGGAAGGTATGAATATCAAAGTCTGTCTTCTTCCCGATGGGGACGACCCGGACTCTTTTGCCCGCAAACATAACTCAACGGAATTCCAGGCTTTCATCTCTGAACATGAAACGGACTTTATCCGCTTCAAAACAAACTTGCTGCTGGAGGATGCAGGAAAAGATCCCATCAAGCGTGCGGAACTGATTGGTAACTTGGTGCAAAGTATTTCTGTTATCCCGGAAGCGATTGTCAGAGATGTCTATATCAAAGAATGTGCACAGCTACTTCATGTAGAAGATAAGCTGTTGGTATCGGAAGTTGCCAAAAGACGGGAAACTCAAGCAGAGAAACGAGCTGAACAGACGGAACGGGAACGCCGGATGGCTGAAAGAACAGCTACAATGTCTCAAGGGACACCGTCTGAAAATGCTCCGATGCCCAACGGAGATATTCCGTTGCCTCCTGAAATAGATAACGGATATACAGAGGTTCCTCCCTCTCTGCAGGAAGACAACTATGCATCTTTTATCCCCCAGGAAGGAAAGGAAGGACAAGAATTCTACAAATTCGAACGGCTGATATTACAGGCAGTAGTTCGTTATGGAGAAAAAATCATGTGTAACCTGACTGATGAAGAAGGAAACGAGATTCCGGTAACCGTTATAGAATATGTGATTAATGATTTGAAAGAAGATGAGTTAGCTTTTCATAATCCGTTGCACCGCCAAATGTTATCGGAAGCTGCTGCACACATGCATGATTCCAATTTCATTGCTGAACGTTATTTCCTGGCACATCCTGATCCGGTAATCAGTAAATTGAGTGTGGATTTGATTAATGTGCGGTATCAGCTTAGTAAATACCACTCCAAATCCCAAAAGATCGTAACGGATGAAGAGCGTCTCTATGAAATGGTTCCGATGTTAATGATTAACTTCAAATATGCAATCGTAACGGAGGAATTGAAGCACATGCTTTATGCCCTGCAAGATCCTGCTCTCGCCCATGATAATGAAAAATGTGATTCGCTTATGAAACGCTTTAATGAGTTGAAGACCGTACAAAGCATCATGGCAAAACGACTGGGTGACAGGGTTGTTCTGCGATGATTCCCCATCGGTGCCGAGAGATGTCTTCATCGGTGCCCCCCCTCTTCATCGGTACCGAAGCCTGTCTTCCCCGATACCGAAACCCAATAGCGTTTCTTACCAGGTTTTCTCTACAAAGTCCCGTGTTGAATCAGATTCATAAACTCTTCACGAGTCTTTGCCTGATTGAAAGCCCCGGTAAAATCCGAAGTAGTAGTAATAGAGTTTTGTTTTTCTACACCACGCATCTGCATACACATGTGTTTGGCTTCCACTACCACCATTACACCCAATGGATTCAGTGTTTCCTGAATACACTCTTTGATTTGCAGTGTCATGCGTTCCTGCACTTGCAGGCGATGAGAGAATATATCGACTACACGGGCTATCTTGCTCAACCCGGTGATATAGCCGTTAGGAATATAAGCCACGTGCGCCTTCCCGTAGAACGGCAACATGTGATGTTCGCAAAGGGAGAAGAAATCGATATCTTTCACAATCACCATCTGACTGTATTCTTCCTGGAATTTAGCAGAGCGAAGCACTTCATGAGGATCCATGTGATACCCTTTCGTCAAGCTTAACATTGCTTTAGCCACCCGTTCCGGAGTTTTCAGCAACCCTTCCCGTTCGGCATCTTCACCCAACAAAGTTATAATACTACGATAATGACTCTTCAACTCCTCCAGATTCGGAGAAATAATTTCTTCTTTTTCTAACATGATACGATTATAAAGGAATATTGATCTGGTCTCTTACAATAGAAACCTCTTTGAACACACCGGTAGACTTCAACCGACGCATCATTGCGTCCGCCTCTTCAATGCTCCGGAAATCACCTACACGACAAAGCCAACGAGGTGGATTGAACGAAGTATATACTGTCAATTCAGGGAAATACTCTTTAACGCGTGATGCTACATGATAAGCATCATTCTTAGCCTGACGAGTATTATTACCGGCATACGCCTGTATTCTGAATCCGGAAGTCTTTATTACTTTCTGTTCACCTGTTGCAGGACGTTCCATCCCTATCAGAGCCTCAATACGGGGATCTTGATGAATAGTCACCTTTCCTTGTCCCGGAACGTTACGTTCCAGACTTTTGACAATGCCCTGTGCCTGTACACCGACAACTGCCAATACCAACAACAAAGTAAGTAAAGCTAGTTTTCTCATTCTATAAATAATATTTAGGCACGGATTACGCGGGTTACACAGTTTTCGAAATCTCTTGGACTAAACTATACCGTGTAATCCGTGAAATCCGTGCCTGAAAGAAGTTTTAATTATGCGTTAAAAGCATCAATGATACCTTTGAAATCAGATACTTTCAGAGCAGCACCACCAATCAAACCACCATCAACGTCCGGGTTAGCGAACAATTCTTTAGCGTTAGAAGGTTTGCAGCTACCACCGTAAAGGATAGAAGTATTGTCTGCGATTTCTTTGCCATACTTGTCAGCTACGATAGAACGGATGAAAGCATGGATTTCCTGTGCTTGTTCAGGAGAAGCAGTTTTACCTGTACCGATAGCCCAAACCGGTTCGTAAGCCAATACAATCTTAGAGAAGTCTTCAGCCGACAGAGAGAATACAGATTCCATTTGTGCAGCTACCACTTCGTTCTGCTTGTTAGCTTCGCGTTCTTCCAACACTTCACCGATACAGAAAATCGGAGTCAGACCGTTAGCCAAAGCCAATTTTACTTTTTCTTCAAGGATAGCAACTGTTTCACCGTAGTATGCACGACGTTCAGAGTGTCCCAGAATTACATATTTTGCACCAGTAGAAGCAACCATTTCAGCAGAAACTTCACCTGTATAAGCACCTGATGCTTTGTCTGCACAGTTTTCAGCACCTACACCAATCTTAGCAGCGTCTACCAACGGAGTAACAGAAGCCAAGTGGATGAACGGAGTACAGATGATTACATCACAGTTAGGCTTTTCGTTAGCCAATGCTTCGTTCAGTTCTTTAGCCAAAGCGATACCCTCTTGAAGGGTTTTGTTCATTTTCCAGTTTCCTGCAACAATGTTCTTTCTCATTTTGTTTTTTTATTTTAAAGGGTTAATAAATTTACGATTGGACGATTGACGATTGAACGATTCAGGTTAGTGTTCGTTACAGAGGGTCGCTCGTTATCATTTTTTCTTATTCTTGTTCTTCTATTCCTTGATTCTTTGTTTCCGGTTCTTTGCTTTTTATCTCTTCTTCTTGTTGCTTCCGCTTCGCAGTTTTCCGTTCCCGGCGGCGAACGACCAACACATCCACCCCAAGCACTAACAACAACGGAATAACAAACCACAGAAAAACATATCCTACCGTATGAGCGTCACTGCTCACTTTCTGCTTTCCTAGCGGCAGATTCTCCAGCTTGTCCGTCAGTACGTATTCATCCGGTATATCCTCATCGCTCCATTTATTCAGAATGGTTCCGTTCTTAATCAACATCAACCCCGGGTTGGAGCGAACCATCGTCTTCAATGTTATATCATCCATTTGGCAGAAAGGATATTCGGCTCCTGTCTTGTCCTTCCACAGTTCTATCTGTTCCTCCGGTGAAGAAGTGAGGCAATAAAATTTGTAGCCATGCTCCACCGAATAGTCATATATTTCATTAATCAAATCAATGTTACTATCATCCGCCTCTTCAATCCGATGGGCAACCAACAGGAAAGTATATCCTATATCCGTCAATACATCGTCTGTTATATCTTCCCCCGTATTCAGATCTATCATAGAGAAATCGTGAATAGCCGGTTCATATCCTTTTTCCTTAAGGATGGTACGCGTATCGACAAATGTCCAGGTACTATCCGGATAGTTATCCAACGTAAATTTTTTCTGCTCTCCGTTCTTCTCCAGGATAAAGATGCTTTCATATACGCTTGGTTTGGCTCCTTCGGGCATTGTCATTCCTTCTAGGATATTCTTTCCGATCTTGTAAGGACGAAAGTCTAAAACAGGCAAACGGTCCAGGCAATAGAACGATAAAGTAAACACAAAAAACAGCGTATAAAGAGAAACCAGCCACTCCATCTTCACACTGATAAAACGAATCAGCATCCTCCTGTGACGGAAAGCCATTATTGCCGCAAACAGCAGAATGATATTCTTTCCAAATGTTTCCCAATTCGTCAATACCCAGGCATCACCAAAACAACCGCAGTCCGAAACCGGATCAAAGATGGCAAGATACAAGGTCAGTGGCGTCATGAAAATCATCAGCATCAAAGCCAATGAGGTAGCCAATGTTCTTCTTGTTGCAAAGAACAAAGAGATACCTATAAAAAACTCAACGGCAGATAAAACGATACCTCCCAATAAAGGGAAGAATGAAGGGAACCAGGAAGCCATTCCGAATGCAGTCAGATAATCCTGTATCTTATACTGGAAACCCAGCGGATCAACTGCCTTTACAAATCCGGAAAAGATGAACGATGCCGCCAAAAGAAAACGACACATATTCGCCACTACCTCCTGAATGATATGTAAGTTCTTATCCTTCAAATTCTATCTTAATCAGTCCGAAAACAGAGTAATTAATCATATCCATATAATTGGCATCAATACCTTCTGACACCAATGTATTGCCGGCCAAGCTCTCAATCTGCTTGGTACGGTAGATTTTCATCAGAATCAAGTCTGTGTAAGAGCTGACACGCATGCTCCGCCAGGCTTCATCATAATCATGATTCTTGGCAAGCATCAGTTCTAATGCCTCTTTTGCATACTTATCGTACAAAGCCATCGCTTCTTCATTGCTGATGTCGGCAGACTCGGCATACCCCAGTTCCAACTGGATAAGTCCGATGATGCCATAATTGACAATCGCAATAAACTCGGCACGGATTCCCTCGTCAATCAGGGTTACTCCTTTGGTTTCAATACTACGAATCCGATTGGCTTTAATAAAAATCTGGTCAGTCACCGAAGCCGGACGCAGGATACGCCATGCAGGCCCGTAATCGTGCAGCTTCTTGGAAAATAAGTCACGGCACAAAGCGATGACATGTTCAAATTGTTGCTTGGTATCTTTCATCTTCTTCCAAATAGTGCGCAAAGGTAACAATAATTAAGTAAAAACAGAAAGAGGGCACTCTAAATTATATTAAAGTGCCCTCTTCTAAAGATATTGTATTACTGTTTTATAAGCTATATTTTTTACGAACAACGCAAAACCTGTCCGATACGCAAAGTAGTAGTCGGTTTGATACGGTTCAGTTTGCAAAGTGTACTGACTGATACGCCACGCAATTTAGCAATGCGGGACAATGTATCGCCACTCTTCACCTTGTGATAACGGATGGTACCGTCAGCCACTTGAGTATCATGAGAACCAGCACGCTTCACGCCTTTTGCTTTGCGGAACGTATAAGTATCGGCAACGATATCTTGTTTCGGGAAGTCGAACATATAAATCGGATTAATTGCAATCCCCAGGAAGCGGGTTTCGAAATGAAGATGCGAACCAGTAGAACGTCCGGTGTTACCACCCAAACCGATTACTTCTCCGGCTTTCACTAATTGGTTTTCTTCAACCAATTGTTTTGATAAATGACCATACACTGTTTCCAATCCATTATCATGACGGATAACGACATATTTTCCATATCCTCTACGCTCATATTTTACGATACGTACTTTACCGTCAAAAGCAGCTACGATAGTATCACCTATATTCACTTTCAAGTCCAACCCATTATGCATTCTTCTCCAACGAGGACCGAAAGGCGAAGTAATTTTTGTACTTGGAGTTGGCATATGGAAACCTGTCAGGTCGATTGTATACGTATCAGGGATAATAGCATTTCCGTAAGCATGCACATACTGGTTGTTCCAGTTTGGATAAAGACTTAGGGCGGGATATTCGGACTGTTCGGCACGGATTTGCTTCTGCAAGGCCAAAGAGTCTACTGATTTTAATTTCTTGTCTATCGGTGCTTGGCGGGCAATCAGGTCTTGCGAGAAAGAGCTCAGACTGACCATAGCCGCAACAGCGACCAATCCTGTTTTAATAATGCTAAAATTCATTCCTTCTTTGTCAATTCAATTAATATTCGTCGTTTGCATACAGGTAATCAAATGTAGCCTGCTTGTAATCGAATATTTCTTCCGGTTTAAAAAATCTCGTTAATTCAATAGCTGCAGTCTCCGGAGAATCGGATGTATGAACGATATTCTCTTGAAAGCTCATACTATAATCCCCGCGAATGGTGCCTGGGGCAGCTAAACGTCCATTAGTTGGTCCCGCCAACGTACGGACTGTTTGAATAGCATCCACACCTTCGAAACAACAAACAATGACAGGAGTTGTCATCATCGAATCTTTCACACGCTGAAAGAAAGGTTTGCCGCTAAGGTGGGCATAATGTTCGCTTAACAATTCATCAGTCAGTTGCATCATCTTCATGCCGGCCAACCGTAATCCTTTACGTTCAAAGAGATGAGTAATCTCACCAACCAATCCCCGTTGAAGGGTACATGGTTTTAAAATGACCAGCGTTTTTTCAAGCATAATACTCGACTTTGCAAATGGTTAAACAATACATTTACTAAAAAAATTCCCCCAAAGGTAGTATTTTCCTGTGAATTGGCAAGGGAGTTATTAACTATTTTTCAGATGCTTAGTGCAAAAAGAGGGAATAATTGTTCCGTTAAACTCCTATAAATAGGGAGGATAGGGACAAAATATGTTTTGCAACACATTTACGCAAATAAACTGCATGTTTAACCGTTTTTCAACTTATGGCAGCCCAGTTAACATTCGTTTTCCGCAAGGCTTTAAGTTGCCGCCACAAGATTTCATTCTCGGGATTCTGCGCCGCAGGGTCTTGTTCCACAATACTTTCAGCTATGGCGCGAACGTATTGCAACAGTTGCCCGTCGCGTACAATATCCGCAATCTTCAAATCGAAAGCGATGCCGCTTTGCTGCGTACCTTCAAGATCACCGGGGCCACGCAATTTCAAATCAGCCTCGGCTATTTCGAAACCATCATTGGTGCGTACCATGATTTCCAATCGTTTCCGGGTGTCCTCCGTCAACTTATAATTCGTCACCAGAATACAATAAGACTGCTCCGCTCCACGTCCTACCCGACCACGCAACTGATGCAACTGCGAAAGCCCGAAACGTTCTGCATTTTCAATAATCATCACCGAAGCATTCGGAACGTTCACTCCGACTTCAATAACGGTAGTAGCCACCATGATCTGCGCTTTGCCCGAAACAAAAAGCTGCATTTGCTCATCCTTCTCGGCTGGTTTCATTTTGCCATGCACTTTACAAACCGTACATTTGGGGAACTCTTCCAGAATATGTTGATATCCTTCTTCAAGATTCTTCAAATCAATCTTTTCGCTTTCTTTAATCAGCGGATAAACAATATAGACCTGGCGTCCTTCTTCAATTTGTTTGCGCACCGAACGGTACATACTTTCCCGGCGGTTATCAAATTGGTGGATGGTAGTAATCGGTTTTCTTCCGGGTGGAAGCTCGTCGATAATAGACACGTCCAAATCACCATACAATGTCATTGCCAAAGTGCGTGGGATCGGGGTAGCAGTCATCACGAGCACATGTGGAGGTTGAACATTCTTACTCCAAAGGCGGGCGCGTTGCGCCACACCAAAGCGATGCTGTTCGTCAATAACAACGAAACCTAAAGAAGAGAAATTGACAGTATCTTCAATAACGGCATGCGTTCCTATTAATATCTTCACATCTCCGGTCAGCAATCCGGTCAGAATCGCTTCCCGCCTTTTGCCTTTAATAGAGCCTGTCAGCAGTTCAACACGGATATCCATGCCAAAGAGCAGTTCTTTGATCGTTTCATAATGCTGGTTCGCCAAGATTTCGGTGGGCGCCATCATGCAAGCCTGATAACCGTTATCCAACGCCAACAGCATACTCATCAAAGCAACCAGTGTTTTCCCGCTTCCTACATCTCCCTGCAAGAGGCGGTTCATCTGCCTGCCACTGCCGACATCGTTCCGTATTTCCTTCAATACCCGCTTCTGTGCACCTGTCAGTTGAAAAGGAAGATTCTTTGTATAAAATGTATTGAACACATCTCCCACTTTCTCAAAGATATATCCACGATATCTTTTTTGTCTGTCTTTGGCGTAGCGGAGGATATTCAGTTGAACATAAAACAGCTCTTCGAACTTAAGGCGATATTGCGCCCTGCGAAGCACATCGGGATTGGTCGGGAAGTGGATATTCCGGAGAGCTTCCGTCAAAGGCATCAGATGATGTTCCGCCAGCAATTTGGAAGAAAGTGTTTCAGGCAGAGGCTCCTGTATTTGCTGAATCACCGTTGCCATCATCTTCTCAATCGCGTGAGAGTTGAGGAAACTGCGCTTCATCTTCTCCGTCGTATTATAATAAGGTTGCAATCCCACCGAAGAAAGTTTCAAATCTTCCGGCTTGTCTACATCGGGATGCGCCACATTGATACGTCCGTTGAAAACTGTCGGTTTACCGAAGATGATATATTCCTCGTGTAGTTTATACTTACCTAAGATATACTTAATGCCTTGAAACCACACCAGATCCACGACTCCCGTACCATCCGAAAAGTGCGCCGTCAAACGACGTTGACGTCCTTCGCCAATGGTTTCGAAACCGAGAATTTCTCCTTTCAACTGGATATACGGCATATTGCCATCTATTTCATGAATGTAATAGATGCGGCTCCGGTCAATATATTTATAAGGGAAATAATAAATTAAATCGTGCAAGGAGTAGATTTCCAACTCCTTATTTAATACAGCGGCTTTTTGAGGGCCTACACCGGAGATAAATTTTATGTCGCGTGTGGATAAATCGAACATTTATAAAAGAGCACTCCCTACTTTTAAATCGAAAGGAGTCGTTATTTTTATATTTTCACGGTTACCTTCCGCCAGATACACAGGTATTCCCATTGCTTCGACAACGGAAGCGTCATCTGTAAAGAAGGGAGTAAATTCTTGTGCATAGGCTTGTTTCAACAACTCTACATCGAACACCTGCGGTGTTTGCACCAGCTTATAATCATTCCGGCTGACCGTTTCGCTTCCGGCATCTGTCAGATGGCGAAGTGTCTCTACCACATCCACCACAGGAATAACCGCTTTCTGCACTTTTGCCAAGTCATAACAACGGCGAATCACTTCTACCGACACAAACGGACGTACTCCATCATGCACCCCTACCAGTCCCGGCCCTTGCACCAGTGCCAGACCATTCTTTACAGAGTGAAAACGTGTTTCGCCTCCATCGGCAAGGATGTGTTCCACCGCAAAGCTGTGTTTTTGGCAAAGTTGCTTCCAAAAGTCCTGTTGTTCCCGTGGAAGCACTACTATGATTTGAAGTGTTTCGTCATATTTCCTGAATACTTCCAGGGTATGCATCAACACAGGTTTATCACCCATGGGAAGGAATTGTTTCGGGAGGTCACTTCCCATTCGCAAGCCCTTTCCACCGGCAACAATGATTACATATTTCTTCATGGACGGTTTAGCGTTTAACGCACATCGCTTCTACCAGTTCGTCTACTTTTTCTTTACCTACCAATAGGTCAACGATTGTCAAAGCAAATTCCATGGCAGCCCCCGGTCCCATACCGGTAATGATGTTTCCATCACGTACGACGTGTTCATTTACACATTCTGCACCATCCAGATATTGTTCAAAACTCGGATAACAGGTAGCCTTCTTCCCTTTCAGCAGTCCCAGCTTACCCAACACCATCGGAGCAGCACAAATGGCCGCAATAGGTTTACCTTTTGCGGCAAAATCAAGAATCAATTTACGCAACCCTTCGTGCTTGTCAAGTGTGGCAGCTCCCGGCATTCCTCCCGGCAACAGCAGCAGTTCAGCATCAAAGAAATCGCAATTCTCGAAGTTGATATCGCAAAGGACGGATACGTCATGTGCTCCCACTACAATTTCATCCGGTGTAACGGATACGATTTCTACATTAAGTCCGGCACGTCTCAACGTGTCAATAGCAGTAAAGGCTTCAATTTCTTCAAAACCATCTGCAAAAAAAGCGTATACAGTTCCCATAATCCTTTATATATTTGGTTAATGATACTATCTCAAGTTAAAATAATAGGTGATTGTCCCTGTCTGGTTATTCACCCCATCTATCGTATTAAAACGGGCTTTCTTCGCTGCGTCCTCCGCTGCCTTACGCAAAGCGGAATTTACCGTATTCGTTTGAGGGCTAATACTGGTCGATATCACTTGCCCTGCAGGATTCACGGTGATATTCACCACTACACGTCCTTCTTCCTGCACATTATATACAGGCTTCGGCAAACTGCCCGTACCTAAAGAACGTCCGCCAAGGTCAAATGTTCCGTAACCTCCGGTTCCGGTCTTCGCTCCGGTAGAAGAGTTACCCTCCTTGCTACCTTCGGTTCCCGTGCCACTAGCCGCTGTTCCTTTATTTCCTGTCATTTGCGCTCCTTTTCCAAACGCACCGGACACCCTCTTTCTGGCAGCTTCTTCGGCAGCCTTACGTTCACGTTCCGCTTTTTCTTCTGCCAGTCGTTTCGCTTCCGCAGCTTTTTCGGCTTCCGTTTTCTCCGGCTTCTTCACTGCTTCTTTCGGCTTGACCACCTCTTTAGGTTTCACCGTTTCTTTTTTCGGTTCTTCCGTCTTAGGTTTCAGGGTTACTGTTTCCTCTTCAGTCTGCGTCAATAAATCCTGTTCCGAAGGAAGTTCCGGTGCTGTTTCCGCGGGTGCTGCCGCATCTTCATCCATGATATCCACGTCTACCAGAGAGGGATCATCGAAGCCACTTGCTGCGTCTACATTTCCCATCATTACAGGCACTCCGCCTGCATCTTCATCCGGTTGAGGGACAGTAAAGCTCACCAGAATCAAAAGAGCAATCACTGCCACATGCACCAACAGTGCACCCAGCGCTCCTATGTATTCACCCTTTTTTCTTCTGTCCATTGTTTCTTATTTGTTTTCAGGCGGGCGTGTAGCCAGCACCATCTTAAAATGATTCTCGTTTGCAATGTTCAATACCCTTACGATCTCACGGTAAGGTACCGATTCATCCGCATACAATGCCACGTACATTTCCGGCTCCTTCTCTGCGCAACTCTGCAAGAATGAAGTCAGATCGTTCAGCGCCACCGGCTGCTCTTTTTCATTGCCGAAAGCGGCATAGAAATTCAAGTCTTTATCGATAACCACTCTTGTCAGCGGTTTGGCCGAAGTCTGCTGCTTGCCTTGCGGCAACAAGACTTTGATAGCATTGGGCGACACCACCGTAGAGGTTATCATAAAGAATATCAGCAACAGGAAGATGACGTCCGTCATGGAAGCCATGCTGAAATTGGGCGATACTCTATTTCTTCTTTTTAATCCCATCAGCCTATTATTTTGCCGGCTCGTTCAACAAGTCCATGAACTCCATTGTACGAGACTCCATTTTATTTACCACACGGTCTACCAGCATCACCAGATAATTGTAGGCAAACATAGCAATGATACCGACAATCAGACCACCGACCGTAGTAATCATAGCTTCATAGATACCACCGGAAAGTAAAGTGATATCAATGTTTCCGCTTCCGGCATTCGCCATTTCGTAGAATGCGCGTACCATACCGGTCACCGTACCGAGGAATCCAAGCATCGGAGCACCTCCGGAAATAGTTGCCATTACAGTCAATCCTTTTTCCAGCTTTGCCACTTCAATATTACCTACATTCTCAATAGCTACCTGTACATCGTTAATAGGACGTCCTAAACGGCTGATCCCTTTTTCTATCATACGTGCCGAAGGGGTGTTTATCGTACGGCAATAGTTAATAGCCGCTTTGATCTCACCGCTATGAATATAGTCTTTAATCCGCTCCATAAACATCGGGTCTTCTTTTCCTGCCTTGCGAATCATGTAGTTACGTTCAAACAGGATATAGAAACAGACAACCGACAATACACCCAGTACAATCATAATCCATCCACCCTTGATAGCCATATCAAGCATGTTCATTTCAGGAGCGTTCACCTCCGTCAATACGGGGTTGGCAGTAGCCAGCGAGTCGGCCATATTCATAGCCCCTTGGGCTAACAAGATCATTGCATTCATGAGCGTAGACAGTTTTTATATTCCTGAATGGTACGTTCGAGTCCCAGATACAACGCATCGCTAATCAACGCATGTCCGATGGAGACTTCATCCACCCAAGGAATGTTTTTATAGAAATAATTTAAATTAACCAGACTCAAGTCGTGTCCGGCGTTCAATCCGATACCCAGTTTACGGGCAGTCTTCGCGGCTTCGATAAAAGGAGCGATGGCAGCTTCCGGATTCTTCGGATAGTTCGTTGCGTATGGTTCGGTATACAGTTCGACACGATCCGCTCCCGCTTTTGCTGCATATTCCACCATTTCAGGATCGGCTGCCACAAAAACGGAAGTACGAATACCGGCGCTGTTAAACTGATCGAGCACTTCAGTCAGGAATTCCAGATTTGCTTTGGTGTCCCAACCGGAATTAGAAGTAATCTGTGAAGGATCGTCGGGAACCAAAGTTACCTGATGCGGTTTGACTTTCAACACCAAGTCAATAAATTCCGGAGCGGGATAACCTTCGATATTAAATTCCGTGCGCAACAAAGGGCGCAAATCATATACATCTGAACGACGAATGTGGCGTTCATCGGGACGAGGATGAACAGTGATACCGTCTGCACCAAAAGATTCACAATCAAGCGCTACCTTTACTACATCGGGAACATTTCCTCCGCGAGCATTCCTTAGCGTAGCAATCTTGTTTATGTTTACACTTAATTTAGTCATAGTTCTACGTTATATTTGCCGCAAAAATACAAATATTATTATTAGTTGCCTAATAATACGAAACGCATTATGGGTTCTTTTTTGGTTATTTAAAGTAGAAATCCAAGAAAAAATGCCAAATTTGCATCCTGAACTAATGATATTGCTTATGAAATTCGCCATTTTCGGAAATACTTATCAGGCTAAAAAGTCCTCTCATGCTGTCACCTTGTTTAAACTTTTAAAGAAACAGGGAGCAGAGATTGGTATGTGCAGGGAATTTTATCAATTCCTAGTTTCTGAAAATATGGATATTAAAGCAGATCAATTATTTGATGGTGATGATTTTACTGCCGATATGGTAATCAGCATCGGAGGCGACGGAACATTTCTGAAAGCTGCCCGCCGCGTAGGAAGAAAAGGGATTCCTATTTTGGGAATTAACACAGGACGTTTAGGATTTCTGGCAGATATTTCGCCGGAGGAAATGGAGGAAACATTTGATGAAATCCAAAACGGCAGATATAGTGTGGAGGAACGGAGCGTACTTCAGTTGATCTGCAACGACAAACATCTCCAAGATTCTCCTTATGCCCTCAACGAAATAGCTATTCTCAAACGAGACAGCTCCTCAATGATTAGTATCCGGACAGCTATTAATGGCGCGTATCTGAATACTTATCAAGCTGACGGGTTAGTAATTGCCACTCCAACAGGTTCCACAGCCTACTCTTTGAGTGTAGGAGGCCCGATCATCGTCCCTCATTCCAACACTATTGCCATCACTCCGGTGGCTCCACATAGTCTCAACGTCCGCCCTATCGTTATTCGGGATGACTGGGAGATTACATTAGATGTAGAAAGCAGAAGTCACAACTTCCTCGTCGCCATCGACGGGAGGAGCGAGACTTGCAAAGAAACGACTCAACTAACCATCCGTCGGGCAGATTACAGCATAAAGGTAGTGAAACGTTTTAATCACATTTTTTTCGATACACTCCGCAGCAAAATGATGTGGGGAGCTGACGGAAGACGGTAAGCAGTTCACATTATGCAACCGTTATTCCTCATCACCCGATTCAACTATACGGTACTTAAAAATAGAACTTCTAAAAAAAGGGACATTCAAGTTGTTGGGAATGCAACAAATTGGGCATAGATTCCAACTAAAGAGAAAAAGGGCCGGGATTTACTATCTTCAGAAATTAGATTAACATGATTTCCCCTTATATTTACTCAATAAGATTAAAATTATACTGATTGCATTTACAAATCATTCTTTTATAGACAACAGTCCTTCATTTTATCAATTTCTCCTTATCTTTATTCGCATACAAACTAGAGAGAAAAACTGCTTCCAATCATTCCCATATGAGTTCCTCACCGAGAAAAGAGTTGTCCCTCACCGAAGAACTTATCCTTCCTCGGTGAGGGACATCTCGTTGATTTTAATCCAACGAAGGCTTCTACGATTAAAAAGCCGCATATTGTATGCAAATTCATGCTACATTCACCCTATTTTCTGTATATTATTGCAATTATTTATGCAGTTCTTTCCCCAGTTCATCCATAAAAGAACAGCTGTTACCCGAAGAAATATTAAAAACAGACCATCGGGTTAGTTAATATAGAAGAAAATTAAAATATCGGTAGAGAAAAATAATACCCCGATATTAATTTAATGTAAACGACTGCGAACCAATCAGGTTCCCGCCTTCAAAAATATCTACCCGGTAATTTCCGGCATATAAAAACTCTTCTACATCCCAAAACACATTGATATTCTGTTCTTCTCCGTTATACTCAATATACTTCTTAATTGAATAAACCAATGTACGGTTTTCATAAGGGAAAGTATTGGATGCACTCTTGGTCAGTACATCATTATCGGGTTTGGTAATACGTATATAGATGGTACGTTCACCGTTTTCAGCGGTTATATTCTTCACGACCGTGAAACTGATGGCTAACTTCACCACATCTTTCACCTTCTTCGCCACTTTACCGCGTTTATTACGTGGTTCGATACGAATATTAGTTGCATCAAGTTGTGCGGCTAACGTCACCTTTTTATCCAGATTTTTCTTTTCTTCGGAAAGGTTACTGATTTGTTGTGAAGCCTGATTATATTTTTGTGTTACTTCTGCAATGACCTGTTTCTGCTGTGCAGCCAGTTTATTTAGTGAATCAATCTGATTAATATAACCAACCATTACTTTACGCAAGGTAGCCAATTCTTTCTTTAAACGACGAATCTCTGTTGCATTCGAACTCTTCACAGTACGAAGTTCTTCTAATAGACGTTGGGTCTTTAACTGTTCCTGTTCTAACAATACTCCTAATGAGTCATTAGTAACCTTAAACTTCAATTCATCATATTCTTGCACAAAACGACTATATTCGTTTTCCAGATCTTCCTTATCCAATTGGAATTCCTGCACTAACTCCCGATTAGCTTTTTTTTCGGTAAACAATAAATAAGTAATACCAATAATAGCTATCACCAAGATAGCCACGGCCGCAATAAGAAGGCTTTTTTTACTCATAGTTTCAGTTGTGAATTGATAACGTGCGCAAAAGTAATCATTTCGCAACAGAAGTCAAGTATAAAAAGTGAGAGTTTTTGAAAAACTCCCGACTAATCTATGCAATTTTAATTTATTAACCAGTCAACCAGGCCGAACCGACAGACGTAAAGTACCCCGACTGATTCTCCTTTATGATCCTAAGCGGCCACTGACATTACCTGATCGGAGCATCCTTATTTGCGACTTTTACCTCGTTTGCGTACTAGTTTTGAAGCAAATGATACTTTAGCAAACAAGTATTGAAATTATTTTTTAGTGAAGCGGTAGCCCGAGAAATAATATAGAATTTACCTAACGTACAAACGTACGTTATCTACCGTGTGAATGTCCGTTACCCACCGGGCGAGCATCAACAACCTACCAGACAAAAGGCGGTCATCTGCCGGACGAACAGTTCATGAGGGACACGGGAACAGAAACGACACCGACAAAGTGATCCGAACCGACAACGGCAGCAGCCAAAGCCATCTTCTCTGCCCAGTATTATTGCTGTTGTTTATAACAGAAAT